>Ga0181412_1000474_pt1 | contig 17323 bp, 22 predicted proteins | sample 35SPOviralmetaG_FD_130113 | JGI IMG/M metagenome (GOLD analysis project Ga0181412, IMG submission 130113) | Marine viral communities from the oligotrophic San Pedro Time Series (SPOT) site, San Pedro Channel, CA, USA - 35 SPOT_SRF_2012-08-15 | ecosystem: Environmental > Aquatic > Marine > Strait... | reverse complement strand
AATTACCTTCAAATAAATCAATACCATCTATTTCTCCGTACTCAATATTCGTTTCCATATAATCCAAAAACTCACCCCTAAAAACACCCAACTCACACATTACTGGTTTATCTATATTTTTTGCATAATGCGATATCATTTCATTTCGTGTATCAAATATTGTTGTACCTTCAATTTCTTTTACTTCTTCAACAACATTATCCATTTGTTTTACAAATCGCATTGATTTAATGTATTTTGTTATATCTTTATTACAATGTATATTGATTACGAAATGACCTTCCATTGATTTAATTGATTTCATATATTCTTTGATTTCTTTATCCTTACCATCTAAATGTATATCAATACTTTTATCAGGATATGTATGATGTGTTGGTATTTTCATTGAATTGATTTCATTATAATTATTTCGCGTACTACCCCATTCGTGTGTCATATATACTTTTCCGTGTCCAGTATATTTATATCCAGTATGATGGTCAGGTAAAAAGTAATATGATGGTAATAATTTTACAACACTTTTATCAATTAAATCATAATATGTTCGCGTTAAAAGGCCAGGCCCCACTAATTTCCAACTTTCAATTTGTGTGCTTTCAACTCGTATATTATTATCCATTACCCACGATATTGCAGTTTTAGGTATAATATGATTTGGAGGATAACCTTGAATACTTGTAGCTAATAACCCAGGCCTTTCTTTTTCATTTTCATAACACACAAATGGTTCATTCAATAAAAATGTATCTATTGGTTCAATTGCGACCATATCTGCATCCACAAATACACCACCATACTTTTCCAATATCAACCATCTATATAAATCAGCCTTACCCCATATAGGTGTATGATGTTCTATTTTACGTTTGTATCTATTTGGTATATCCAAATTATCTTCAATTGTTTTTTCACACCAAAACATATATTGAAAATCAGGGTTTGTATTTTTTACAGAGTTCATTGCATTGATTGGTGGTTGTTTCTCGCCAATCCATAACTGATGAATAATTTTTGGTACAGACATTTATAAAAGATATATATAAAAAAAATATTAATAACACGAATCATATGGATTCATAAATCTACCATTATTACCCATTGCACGATATCCTGTATTCTGTGGTTTTAACTTATTGATGATATTTTGTTTTTCTTGTTCAAGTTGTTCTTTTTGGCGTTTTTCAGCTTTACGTTGTTTTCTTAATATTTCGTATTTTGCAATCGCTTCAAATTGTGCTTTTTCTAAATCCGCTTTCGTCACCCACGTTTCAGCGGTACGTTGTCCTGTACTGACCAACTCTTGTGCCGTTGCTTTTAATTCAGGTTGTTCAACTGACTTTTTTAATTTATCAAAATCCTGTTGTTTCTTTTTACGTTGTAATTGCTTTTCTTCTTCAACAAATGCTTTTTCCTTTTTACGTTCTAACGCCTTTTCCCTTCTAACTTCTAATGCCTTCTCACGTGCTAACTTTAATTTTTGTTTGTGTTCTTCACTTAACTTTTTACGTGGCTTACCATTTTTATTCAATGTTTGTTTTCGTTGTTTTGGTTCTTTAAATACTTCGCCTGCTTCCATAAATTCACTTTTAATATCTTCTTTTACTTTTTCAGGTAGTACCCCGATATTATCAGGATATTCAAATACATCTTCTTGTACTATTTCTTTTTTTTCTATATCAGGTAGATTTACACCAAAGTCTTTTTCATCAATTACATCTTCAATTATTTCATCAATTATATCATCTGCTGGTTTTTCAATTGTATCAGGTTCAAAATTAAACTGGACTTGTGGCGGTTGCTTACTCATTATACAATTAAATTATAAAAAAAATTCTATAATATCTTTATTTTTTACTAAAAATATTTAATTACTCTTTTGGTTTTTCTCTAAAATGTAATGCGACAATTGATTGGCCTGTCAATACCTTTGCAAATTGTTCATTCATATAACAAAATGATATATCAAACTCATTTACATTCAGGTCAAATGGATTACCTAAATCAAGATACATAAGATTATTTGGTTCAAAATGTAATCGTCCCGTTGCAAATGAATTATCAAATCGTGGTAAATGACATATAATATTTGACCTATTACCCATTCGTGCATTTAAGACCTTTTGACCAAAATTATTTAATCTAACAAATAGTGCCTGTGTCGTTGTTGTATCAGGGTCAGTATCACTACTGATATGTTGTGAATCATTATTATCCACTGAATAATAATCTATAACTCCCCTTTCAAATCCTAATAGTCTTCGTGCATTTGCACCACCTGTACCAGTATATAGATTACTCTTTTGTACAATCATTACGTGTTCATAATCAACACCACCAGATGTATTTACATCAATTTGGACATAATCCCTTGAATTCATAGTTTGATTTATACCCCACGACCTACTTTCTACTTCAAAACATTCATTCGTTGAACCAATATGCTCCATTGCTTCATACCACCCACCATTTACACCATCGGTCGCACTATATCCAGTTATCTTTAATCCAGTGAATGATGCTATCTCTAATGAAGAAGAAAGATTTGATGCCTTGTGTCCAACAGATAATACAGGGTGGAGACACCAACAAGCTTGATTTACAGGTTTAAAGAAATCCGTTGGTGATTGAGCCCCACTATATTCAGTAATCAAATCGTACTTTGAAGTACTACTATTATATAAATAAGCCCCAACTTGTTCTCCTTTTATTTCAAACTTAACCCTTGTATATATATTATTTGCCGCATCGCTTAAATCTAATCTTTTATCGGGGTTTTTGAATGTTGAATTTGTATTGTTATAATATTTAACTTCATAATGTGTTAATTTGTTATTATTTGACGCATTACAGACGGAGTGGAATAATAGTAATTCATTATCTTTATTACGGGCTACTGCAAAATCAACGAACCCTGCTCCACCACCTGTTCTTGCATTTATAAATGCATCGTGTTTTTTACTACCACCCCAATATGGCGGTGTATATAGTACGCTCTTTGTACCTTGCTGATTTACACTACGGGATAATCCAACCAACCACTCTACTCCCGATGCATTTGCATTACCATTGCCTTCACCAATATTAACAACAAATTCACCAGTCGCACAACTTATAGGGAATTCTCTTGCGATGCCCGTACATAAATCAATTTTGTTTGTCCCAAGATTTCTTGTAAATGTTTTTGACGCATTATTATATACGAATGCAGTATTTGGCGACTTGGCGTTGGTATTACCATAGTAAGACATTTCTGTTGGTCTTTCATTCGCGGATGAATTATTGCTGTCAAACTTGAATGTAAATCCTTCATCAGCCACATCTTCACTCACCACAATCGTTTTGCCTTTTTGATTTGGGTGATAAGTCGTTGCTCTCATTCGGTCTTGTAATACTTCACCTAAATCTTTTTTAGTTAATTCTAATACCTTATCTACTTCATCGTTTGCGATTAATCTTGTAATTACAGGTTTAGATGTCATAAGCTCTAATGTATCCACACCTTCTTCAACTCTTTCACCAAAATATTGATAAAAATTACCATTATCTTTACCAACAACAACACGACCATCAACATTAACCTTTACGGATTGCACTGCGACCTGTGAGTTCGCTGGTATTTTATGAGTACTTGACAATTCATTTCTAAATGCGAAGGCTTCATTAACAGATTGGTCATTGAGTGCTTCTGTTTTATCTTCAACCAAATTGCTACATATAACTAATGACATTTGTTAATATAATATATTTTTTTAACATATATATTTTTTTTAAAAGTATTTAGTAAATGCCGACACGTTATAAAAAAGGAAAGGGAAGACCAAAGCTTGTAAAACAATTAAATGCTAAAACCCCCTGCTATTGTCAAAAGATGCAACACAACGTAGAGAAGGCGAGTGTAAAACCAAAGATTGAACCCGAAAAGATATTTGAGATGATGGGTGGTAAAAAAGATAGGTCGCGTGTAAAAAAAAAGTAGATTGTTATTGATGGTGTATTGTTTTAAAAGGTAATGTGTTGTACTTTGAAAGGTAAATGTGGGGATTAAAAGGGGAAAACACCAAAACGCACGTTTTTCAGTATTTGACATTTGTGGTTGTATAGGTTATTATCCTTTTGCACACTTTCACTTTCTATACAAAACTTTCTATACAACTCTCAATACTCTGTGTTTTACTTTAAAACTCCACACACCCCTTTATAATCGCTACATTTCACTATATACTCAATTACATTTACCTTTATTCAATTTACATTTTAACATAAATAATTACATATTTGAACAATAATTACACAAAATTAAGTTTCTAAAATTATCCAATAACTACTATTCTTTGTTTTACAGGTGAGGGGTTTGGGTGCAAGGATATGACAACACAATTACAATGTATAATAATTAATACTTGCGTTTATTATTTAAGAATATAGTATTTGTTATATTAAATGCCAAAGGACTTGAGAACAATTAATGTTGATGCTGTCGCAATAAAATTGTTGGATTACTATGAAGACGGAGAATACGCATACGAAGAAGGTGAGAATAAAACTGACAAACAACGTAATTTGAAAAGAGATTTCAAACAATGCATTGTTAAGTTCGTTAATGAGCCTGGGTGTAAAGCGTTTATCAAAGCGATGCAAGATACACTCATACAATTGGAAGAACCTGCAAGACTACGGGATGAAAATAGAATGTTAAGGGAAAAGGTACGCAGTTATGAAGATAAAAGTAATAATTATAGGGATTTAGTTATTACAACATACAGAGATGAATATTATAAAGAAATCAAAACAAAACTTGATACAGAACTTGTAGAGAATTTAGAAAGTAGTAGGCGTATCAATCGTAAATTAATGGATAGAATGTGTCAGGTAGAAAATCAATTAAGTAATTACAAAGATAGACCTTCAAAAGAAAGTTATGAACATTTAAAAGAACAAAATATGAAGTTAAATACACAGATATGTAAAACAATGGAAAGTAAAAAACAAAATGAAAAATTAAAAAAGAAGTTAAAATTGGAAGCAGAACTACAAAAACTAATGGAAAGTAGCGATGAAGAAGAATAATATTGTTCATTATAAATGGTTAAAATGGTTGTAAAACGCTCCAATAAGGATAACAAAAAATATATGGCTGTATTTACAAAAGATGATGGTAAAACAAAAACTACGCATTTTGGTGCAAAAGGTATGAGCGATTATACTATTAATAAGGATACGGAGCGTCGTAGTAGATATAGGACACGTCATAAAAAAGATTTGAAAACAAAAGACTATACGCGTGCAGGGTATTTATCTTACTATTTACTTTGGGGCGATAGTACATCATTACGTGAAAATATTAGAAAGTATAAATCACGATTTAATTTATCTTAATTTGGTTTTTGTTGATTTGGTTGTTGTTCTTGTAAAAGTTCTTCAACTACATTGAAGGTGACGTTCTTTTGTCTTGTAATTTTGAATAAGACTGTATTTTGTTCGCTTGTATTTGCATAGCTACCATCAGGGTCGTGTATAGAGCAGGTAATACTCGCAAGACGTAATGGTTTAGTAATTGTAAATTCTAAATTACTTTCGGCTTGAAAATAAAAATCACCATCGCCATTTATTTTATCACATATTGCGATAATTGGTAATTCTGTATTATCTACTTTACCACCAACAAAATGTGGTTCTTGCAAAATATTGGTACGGATTGCATAATATCCTCGTATCATTCTTGTTGGTAAATTGTCCGCCTTTATAACAATACTTTCTGTTTTTTGCACGATTTCAGGATACCACACAAAATTATTAACAACAGAAGCATCAGTACTAACATTATTTAATATTTGCGATAATGGTAGTTGATTTTTGAACATTGGAGCTTTAAACATATTTTGATAATATATTTTTGTATCACCTTCATTTACTTCACTATTGGTTGTAATAAGCGATAAGTCATTTGCGTTATTATAATCAATGCGGGATAATCTTGTTGATGTTGGATTATGGAATTGTTTATAACTAAATCCCAATCTATCAAAAATAGTACCCTCCCATTCACTTTCACTTAAATTAAAATCAGTAATGAAAATACCACATAATGAGTCATAAATTATCCAAGGTTCAAGATTTTCATTCATACCTTCGGCAACATAACTTTCACTTACATTATTACTCGCATTTAAATAAGAAAGATAATTAGACACATACGGCATTCTTACAGGTGTCCAATTGGTATATTGTTCTTTTGGATTTATTTTATATACGACATCGTCTGCGTTGTCTGTCAGGGATTGCGCATTACCAATATCAGCACCACCACCATAGGGTGTCTGCGCTCTAAAATCATTACCTCTATTAATCGCTGTATGTAAATCACTAAATCCAAAATGTGTCCCGTCCCATTGTAATCTTGGTGCATCGGCACCGATATATAATTTTGACCTATACTTATATGGTTTAAGCGAATAATCTTTCATAACAGATGCATTTGAGTTTCTTGCGGTACTTGTACTTACCAAATTCAATGAATTACCTTGGAATTCTTGTGGTTGCGGTGTAATACCTGAAAATGGTAATAACCACCCAAGGGCAGGAGCGGAGAAGTGCATATCAAAACCTATCCTTTGACCAGCAGGTACAACTAAATCATTATCAGGGTCGCTTTGAGCCGATAATTGTGTCCAAGCTATTGAATTATAACCATTCGTAGGGGTTGGGAATAATACCATAAATCCATCACTTTCACCTATACACCCATATGTCCTTTCACCTTTACCTTGATTTGGAGCATTATAAAATGTATCTTTTTGTGATTCGTCATATGTAATTGGTAATACAAATGATGAAAATTGTTCTTGTGTTGTTGCGGTTGGGGGAGTTTCTCTTGTACTTGGATTATAATAACCCGACCAACCCAATTGCGCTTGGTCGGTTGTACCATCTGTTATTCTTGTATTATTCTGTTGATTAATATGTATCCATCTACTTTCATTTTGATTTTCAGCACCATATCTATTTTCAGGGTCATTAAACATATCCCATATTTCAGGGTATATATCTTGAGCATCAAAAAACGCTTTGAATTTATCACACGCATCTTTATCATACCTTACTTTCAAATGTATTCTATTCGCATCAACATTACTACCAACAGCACCCCAACTTTTTCTCATTTCACAACCCCTAATACCAGTATATACATTTTCAGGACTTGACCACTCCATATTAATCAATCTACCTGTTTCATATAATTCAGGACGTTTGCACGCGACATATTGATAATTACTGATATAATCTACACCTTCTTGTGTCATTGATGCATTATTTGTTTGGGACAACCACGCATCAAAATTAGCACTCATATTTTCATCTTGAATACCAGCAACATTAAACGCTTTATATGTTTCTGTTTCATATGTTCTATGTATTGGTACTGGAAAGCCAGGCAAATGTCCATTATCGGTTATATCCTTGTCGGTTCTAATTTCAAACGTGTTATTTTCACTAACCTTTTGTAATTGTCTTGTAATATCATCTGCAATATATTCGGGTGAATTAAAACCTTTTTCAAGTGTTATTTCTTTTAATTCTTTATATGTTCTGTAAATAGCATTTTCGGGGTCTCGCATATATTTTACTGGTATATCATCACTTAAATTGGTAGCATCACTTTTAAAGAATGTTGTATCTCTAACCATCAATGTATATCTATCTCCATTGTTTTTCAATGCGGTGTGTTGTTCATACGATTGTTGGTAATATTCTTTACGCAACGTATATCTTCTACTTGTGGTGTCTCCCGATGATGAATTAAATGGGTCAAACCAACTACGTCCGTGTGTTGCGATAGTATCAGCATTAGCCCAGTTATCACTTGGTGGCGATAGTGAACCATTCCACCAAAACCTTCTTGGTAATTGAATATAATTTTCTCCGTTTGCACTTATATAATAACTAATTGTAAATACAGCAGTATCATCACGTATATTTACTTGTTTTGTGGATAAATTCGCATCAATCCTTTTAAAACCTGATGGACAACTACTATCTTCTTCAACACCGCTTAAATTAATAAATTCAAAAGTTTTTTGGGGGCCTAAATCAATCCCTTTTATTTCAATACTTGTTGATTGACCAGCACCCCTTTCACTAATCATAGCACCTTGCATAGATACGACATCTCCTGCGGCTAAATGTACTATATCGGTAAGATTATTTGTCCAAAGAGCAAAGTTTTCATTATTATTACTTTTGGCTTCTTCACTATGTAATCTTGCACACTCAATGACCTGTGTATCAGCGTAAGAGTTCATTTTATCTAAATACTATATATTAATTTAATTAAAATTATTTTGTGGGTAATATATAAATGACAAGTTATGAAGATGCATCACCAATGGAGGGCGAACCCCCAGCACCAGCACCAGCACCAGCACCAAAAAAGAAACGCGAAGGAGTTAAGATGACCGATAAACAAAAAAGCGATTTAAACAAACATATGGCTAAACACAAAAAGGCAGGTATGTCCTTAACTGAACAAAGGTCGCATCGTATGAAGATGATGGGTCGTATGCGTAAAGGTATGACTGTACAAAAAGCACATAATGATATAAAGAAAAATTAAATCTAAATATAGAATAAATGTATATTGAAGTTGATAAAAAGATATTACAAGAAATCATTGAATTACTTACTTCGTTAGAAAAGACCACGTTGGTCAATGCATTAAACGATGCAATTGATGAAGATTATTCACCACCTGTAATATGTAAAAAAGAATTTTATAGCGATGATGAAGGTTCAGCGACTGATGAAGAATTATGTGGTGTATCAGTTGATGATAAAGGTTTTTGGTCATTAAAATAACCATTACTTTTTAATAGCTTATATTTTTCAGGGTGTCGTTCAATAAACAAATCAATATTCTCTAAACTATTCTTATAATAATAATATATATTTCTTGCGTTAATAATGTCCCTGTTTTCAAGATATCTTTGACGTTTTTTATCTTTATTTTTTTGATAGTGTGCCTTCGCTCTTGCACGATTTTGTTTTCTAAATTCATCAGTATCTTTAATACGTTCGTACCGCTCCGCCATTCTTTGTTTGTGCAATTTATACTGATTTAAAATATCAATAATCTGTTCTTCTGTAAATTCGTCCATTAATTTATAATATATATTTATAAAAATTATTCCAACTTTTTACTTATTGAATAATCTGCGAAACTATCTTTTGCATCCCAAATAACATCCCCATCTGCTTCTTTTTTTGTCATAGATTTTTTTAAGAACGTTTTAAATCCTGTTGTTTTATATATTTTCCAATCAAGACCTGTAGCCGTATTTTCTTCGTCTTCATCTAACATATGTGCTTCAATATAATAAATTTTTTTTTTTTCTTTTGGTGTTGCCTTTGCCTTTGGTTTTGGTGTTTCTTTCTTTTCAGTTGCGTACTTACCAGTTTTTCTACGTTTATCACCTTTTATTTTTTCTGCTGCTGTTTTCTTACCTGTTGGACGACCTTTCTTTACTTTTTCAGGTTCTTCATATCCAACCTTCCCAGCTGCGAGTTTGACAAAAGGGTTTTTCTCTGCAGTGCTTTTCTGTTTGAAAAGGGCGACCATTGGTGGTTTTGCAATCGTACCATTCGCCAACTTAACCGATTTAGTTTTTTCTTCATATTTACCTGTACGTATCGTACCTGATTGGATTTTGTAATATACCCTATCACCATCTTTAATATTTCTACCCATATTTATTTATTACATATATAATTATTGATGTAAAATACTTTCTAAAATATTTTTAATTTCATCGGTAATAGTTATATCAATTGCGTTGTCCTCCCTTGCAAATTGTAATTTATCTACAGTGTTTGAGTTATGTTGAATACACATCATACATTGGTTAATATCTGTAAAACCGACTTGCTTTTCAAAACCATCAAAAATCTTTTTACCTTCACCTGTACCTTTTGTTGCGAACCCTGTACAAGCTCTAAACCATTTCTTTGTACCCATAATAGTTGCTTCGTGTATTTGTCTTACTTGACCACCACAATTAATTGCGTGTATCTTATAATCATTATCTGTCATACAAAACAACATACAATCAGTGCCGACACAACCATATTTACCTTGTTTTAATGTTTCATATGAATGCATTACATAAGGTGGAAAATATATATCATCATCGTCCATAAAACAAAATATCTTTGTTTTACAGGCTTTAACTAAATCATTACGCTTTTTACCGATAGACCGATGTGGTTTATTATCAATGTAAGTCAATTGGACAGGATATATATGTTTTTTAACTGCTTCAATATCTGTAATGAATTTATCAGTACCATCATCATCAATAATAATTTTTAATTTATCTTGTGGATACGTTTGGTTTTTAATATTCATAAGAAACAACGATAAAAATTTATGTCTATTGAATGTTGGGACTAAAATAGTAATTTCGGGTAAATTCTCCATTTACATTATAAAAAGATTTTAATTTAAAAAAACCAACCCTTTTCAGTTGCGATTTCTGTTTGAGTTTTTGCTACTTGTCTTACTTCTATTTTACGTATATATGTTTTCAAATGGTTAATATCATTTTTCATAGTTTGCACATCATCAACTAATGATTTACATAAGTCAAGTACTTCATCTATTGGTTTCTGTTTTATTTCTCTGTTATTATCCAAAATCTCATATTTGTCCTCCATATATTATTGGCCAATATAACTTTTACAAAAAAATATTATTATAAAATAAAATGCCTACTAATAAACAAAGGTATAACAAAAAATATGGATTTAAAACTAATGAAGGACACACTAAAAGCGACATTTCAAAACAAACTGGAATACCTATGTCAATTCTTAATGCAGTATATGACAGAGGAGTTGGCGCTCGTAAATCTAATCCACAAAGCGTCAGGTCAGTTAAAACAGGTAAAAAAGTAGGTGGTAAATCATTGAGTGGTAAAATGTCCCCACAACAATGGGCGATGGGTCGTATATATTCATTTGTAATGAAACAAGCCGGAACGTGGGGAAAGGCTGATAAAGATTTGGCTGATAAGGTACGTAAAAAAAAAATAAAGGGTTATATAAAATAATGTCTGCTATGGGTCAAATGGAAAACTTCACAATAGACCAGTTTGCTGGTGCTACAGCGTTGGTACTTGGTAGTGTCGGTGGTTTATTAATGATAGTATGGAAGTCAAGATGCAAATGTCGGTGCAGGATTGGTTGCAGTGATAAATGCTATCTGTTTGATTGCACACGCGAACCAGCCCCCGATTTGGATAGTGATGATGAAAAAGATAAAAAAGATAAAAAAGATAAGAAGGATAAAAAAACTTTAAAAGGTAAATTACAAAAACTTCAATCAAAAGAACCAGAACCTGAACCCGAACCCGAACAACTCATACCCTAATCAATCAAATACTCATACTCCAATTGGATTTCTTCAGGGTCTTCTGCACCACCCATATCGTGTCCCAAATAATCACCACATCTACTTTGAAAAATGTTAGACACTTCTTTTCTACTCGTGTGTTCTGACACAAAATAGTATTTCTTTGGTGTTATGATATATTTACAGGGGCTCATAAATCCCCCCAAAGTAAAATCAAAATGAACTTCTTTATATCCATCATCGTTTTCAACAATAGACTTTTTAATACTATTCTTGACATACCACCATTCATCATCATTACTATACTTTGTTTCGTAATACTTTTCTTTATATTCTTCAAGTTCTTCAATTTCATTATCTTTTAGTTTCATTGACATTTTACAAGTATTGTACCTGTCATTCAAATCTTTGAGTTTTTCTTGAAGTTCTGTAATTTCGCTTTCTTGTACCTCCATAAGTTCAGTACGCAAGATGATTGTTTTTTGTAGTTTCTCCAACTCTTCGGGTGCAAATCCAATAGTCAAGATGCCTTGTCCAGCGCATCGTGTTTCATCCTCAAGCTTCAACGACTTCTTCAAGACAAGGTTAAGAATTTTAGCTGAAGACATCTTTTTCTTTTATTACCCTTTTTTGTTTTTAATAAAATAAATTAAATCAAGTTTCAAATTTTGGTGCAAATATTATTTTTAATATAATTTAATCAAAATACACGATAACAGGATTATCTGGCGTACTTCTACGAATCGTTAATATTGGTTGCACTGGATTGATTTTGCCGTATTTATCATTCAATTCTTTTTGTACCTGTGGCGATAAATATGGAACGAATGTTTTTTTAGGGAACTTTGTATCTATATTCATTAATTTACAACAGCGACGTACTGATGGTATATCCCCAAATTGTTTAATGAAGTCCATATCATCTTGCAATTCTTTTATTGTATCATATTTTGAATTATTAAGATTGTAATTATCTTTGCAATATGCGATAATGTGTTTCGCGATTAACATTACATTGTTTTTTTCTTTGATGCTCAAAACCTTTTTTGGATTTTTATTTACAAGGTATTGGTTCAGTCCATCAATGTTTTTTAAGTTGTAAAAATTATCAATTAACTGCGAACCCTTATTGTTTATCAGGTATAATTTTATTTTATCTTGTATCATTTTTTTATTATCTTGATGTGAATGTGTAATATCAATATCTAAATCATTAATCAAATCAATCAAATCCGTTTTACTATGGGACTTATGTATAATCATTTTATAACAATGAATATATATTAAAATACAATTTAACACTTAAAGCGTATAAAGTTAAAAATTAAAATATAATTAATTTAAATATGACATACAATACTGACGAAGAAAGGGCGGCTGCAAAGAAAAGGTCGCAACGAAAATACTATAATAGTATTACCAAGGTAAGTAATGCTAAAAAATTAAAAACACCAGAAGAAAAAAAAGCGACAAGGAGTAAATCATTACATAGCTATTATTGGAATGTATTAAAACCACGTAATGATGCAGCCAAGCTGAAGAGTGGTTGGACACCGAGTAATCGTGGTAGGGGGACTGGTAAAAATATTGATAAAGGCGAAAGGATTAAAAAATTACAAGTTAAGACTGGTACTTTTCTTGTTTCTTTTGATTAACTTTCTTTCGTGCAGGGGCGATAAAAAAATTATCATCAAAATCAATTATCTCTAATTTAGCGAGTGCTAACATTGATAATAAACAAACCTGTAAATCAAATCCACTTATCTTATTCTTATCCTTTTTTCGCTTATGTGTAAAATGACATACACCCATCATTTGTCCAATTAATGATTTTATATTATGTCCGTGTCGCATACCATCAATAATTAAATCATTCGCCATCTTTTTATAAAATTCAATTGTTTTACTTTTACTCAATGGAAAACCACCCAGAAGTAATTGGTCATTACCCCAGTACATACACAAACACCCTTGTTTGCCTACTTTTATCATTACATAAAAAAATATAGTGTTATATGTATAAATGGTTTATTACTTATTATTTAATCTACGACAATTCAAACCTCCTTCATCTCCAACTTACTCTGGTCGCCCCAATTGACATTCTCTGAACTTGCATTGAAGTTATCAGGGTCAATCAACTTCGCTTGACGTAGTCCATCACCTTCTTTATAAAATGCATTGTTTTCAAGGGACACCATTTTGGTTTTTGTGATTTGACCACATACCTGTGATTTCTTATGACCGCTGTTATAATATTTGGTAGTCATTACTCTGTTGCATCTTTTACACTGCGTCCAACAAGGATACTCTGGACTATTTGCACGTCGCAACTTCTCCGCCTCGGTTAATTGTTGTCTAACAACAGGGTTCATTCTTGCGGCTGGTTTTGGGTCAGTATAATTACATATATCCATCAACTCCGTAAATCTTGTAAATAAGTTATTATCATTATCAACATTTGCAATAAGATTATTCAATGTTTCAAATGCGGTTTCACTGATTTGACCATCTCCATATAAGACATCAATTGATGTTTGTACCTTCATCAACATATCAAGTGTTTTGGCTGGGGCTTCGTCCTTAATCTTTTCAATATGTTTCTTCCACAACTGGCGACCCTTATATTCTTCTTCAGCCATTTGAATAATTTTTTGTTCTGCATCATACCTTCTGCGGATAGTAGCCTTACCATTATCATCAAAGTGTTGAAGTAGTCCATCAAACTTTTCATCAAATGTCATACCAGAAGTCAAATTGTTCATTTTTCTTTTATTACCCTTTTTTCTTTTATTAAAAAAAAAATAATCAAGTTTCAAATTTTGGTGCAAATTAATATACTAAATATTTATAATAATTATTTTTTAATGGTGATACATCAGTCCTCATAATTCTAAAATCTAATGACAATCTTGTTTTACCTGTTTTATTTATTTTATTCCAATGCTTAATAACATTAAAATCAAATGATGCAAATTCACCTTGTTTTAGATTTACATTATGTACATCATCATAATCTCCGTAATATAAACTATTACTATCAAACATATCTGTGATTGCATATATCCAATTATCTTCTCCCTTTGGGTGGTTAAATTCATTATCACTATGATATCCAATCATACCTTCGGGGTCTATATCCCTTCTACCTAATGAAGTGCTTTCAGGTTGGTGTAATCTTATATTTGGTGTGAGTTGATAATATACATCACATTTATAATGCTTCTCTACAATATCCATTACCATACTTTCGTATGCATTTTTTAGTTCATCGTTGCTATCAAAGAATTTATGAAAGAGTTTTACATACTCCATTTGTCTATCATCAACACCAAATTGTTTTATTGATTTACTATCCTCAAACTCTAATTCATCTAATTTATCTGTATCATAACATTTGCACAATAATTCATTCATTTATCTTATATAATATATTTTATTCAAGAAATAAACTATATATTAAATTATCAGGGATTCGGTATGCTTGACTTTGTACCACGTGCTTACCACCTGTTTTATATCTTCCACGTGTATTACCAAGATTCGTTTTATGCATCCCATCAATCATATTACCACATTTACGATTGCAAGTTTTTGCCTCCCAATCTTTTTTATTCGTCCATATACGAGTTCTTTTTTTATACCCCCAATCACTATATCTACAATAATCAATGATATAAAAAGGTAATGGTTTCATAAATGTCCTTTCTTTCATTCTACTACCTGCTGGATTTTCAATAAACCATAATTCGGGATTGAAGTAATCAATGATTTCAATAGCTTTTAAAACTAATTTATCATCATTATTCATTTCTTGTTCTTGAATTTCTTTTGTATATATTTGACCTTTTCTTTCTCTACCCAACCAACAATCTTGTAGCTTACTATAATTCGTGCAGGGAGGCGAAGCCCATATAATATCAAAATGATTTCTTGGATATTGTTTGTAATCAAACTCCATTATATCACATTTATGTGTTGCGTTAAATAATAAATCAACCGATACAACATCATATCCTAATGCATCACAACATTTACCAACAGACCCTGTGCCCGAAAATAATTCTAATACTCTCATTTATATTAATGAATAAAAAAATATTGAATTAATGACATATGGCGTGCAAAATGACCTTCGTTTTTTTTACACACATTATTTATTAATTACACTTTTCAATCTTTTTAATCTTATATCACTAAATCCATCTTTTTTCATTCTAACATATTTTATATGTTCTTCGTATTTTAATTTAAATAAATCACATACTTGTTCTTCTGTTTGTCTGGTACGTCCAATGATACCTCCTGCACGATTTTGATTACCATATTTACACTTGATACAAAACTTATTAAATCTTACAAGACCTCCTTTATCAAGAAAATGTAATAATGATTTTTCAACATCACTTTTATCACCTACAAAATGTTCTCCATCTTCATCATATACGTGGAACTCTGTTAATTGTATATTCTTATTATTGATTATCGCTGAAAACGGATCCATACATAAACATAAGTCATACATAAATTCTTTTGCGTTATTCATATACATTGTGCTATCACACGGATACAATGCCGAATATGTAAATCCATATTTATCTAATTGATTAAACATATCATCAATGAGTTTATAAAATTCGTCGTTTGTCAATTCAACCTTTTTCTTTTCACCTGTTTTATAAATACCCGAAACATCATCATTCATATAAATATATTTATCACCTTCATCAAAATAATTAACGATAAAGTTATCAATACCCACAATACCTTTTGCACCAAGTACGATGGTTGCATCGGGGTACGCTTCTGTATATGCATCATAATCAATATTACTACTAACAAATAAATATATATCACTTTGACTTACACCATATTTACTTAACAGGGCATATGTATCCTTACGTAATCCATCTACTCTATCTTTGGTTTTAATAACAAACTTCATTTATTTAATGTAAGAAAATATATATCATAATTAATTGATAATTTTAACAACTTGAAAAAGCAAAATGTAAAAAGTCTATACAAAAAAAAAATGTAATTGGTTTTATAAAATTCAAAATATAAAGTATTGAAAATGTCCAAACAACTTGGTACCCGAGTTATTTAATATGATACTTAAAGGATGCATTAAACAAAAAATTTATATAGATTAAAAGGATTATGTTTTTTTTGATATACGATTTACTTATTCAACACCAAGCTCAAGTTTTTTCGCTGATAGTAGGGCTTCAAGGGTTGCAAGGTCATAGTCAGCTGATTTGAGTACTGGCGACTTTTTGGGCTTTGAGTTTTTAAGGTTGCGGCTCAATTCAAGCTCGTCAATAGCGACCCCGTCCTTATCAACGTCAAACCAATACTTATTGACATTTTTTGGTGTGCGTTTGACGACCGTTTCAAGGTCATCGCCGATATATCCAAATGCAAGTTTGTCCTCGTCTATTTGACGCTTGTGGTGGTTGCAGACGTTGTAGCCACCAATGGTATGGCGATGTGCGTATGTACATTGTGCGTTGCGTTGAATTATTTGACCACCAATGCGTACTTTTTCGGTTTGAGCCACCTTGACATACCGACGACATTGACACAGGCTGTCCTCGGCGATGACCTTGCGTACTGGCGATTTGCGTGGGGCTTTTGTTGGTTTGCAAACCAGTGGTGCATCGGGGAGCGTACCCCAATCCCAGTCAATGTGTTGGGGCGTTTGTTGGGGCATTTGTTGGTCTGCAAGTTGTTTTTTGAGTTTGACGATTTCTTGGAGGCGGTCGTCCAAAGCGATTTTGAGACCGCTTATTTGTTGGTCTTTACCCTTGTTGGACTTGTTGAGCTGTTTGTTGGTCTTGGTCAGCTCCATAACCTTGTTGGTCGCCACCACCAGCTTCTGTGAGGTTGCGGTGGGCATTTTGTTGGTCGGTT
>Ga0181412_1000467_pt1 | contig 17453 bp, 17 predicted proteins | sample 35SPOviralmetaG_FD_130113 | JGI IMG/M metagenome (GOLD analysis project Ga0181412, IMG submission 130113) | Marine viral communities from the oligotrophic San Pedro Time Series (SPOT) site, San Pedro Channel, CA, USA - 35 SPOT_SRF_2012-08-15 | ecosystem: Environmental > Aquatic > Marine > Strait... | reverse complement strand
TCTACAACTGCTATTGGTCGTCAGCACCTTCATCTGGCCAAAGATTACGTGAAAGAGCACTTTCCAACGGCTGACATAGTATACGGCGACACGGACTCTATCTTCGTTAATTTTAAACCCAAAGCTTCCGGTAAAGAAGGCATTCAAGAATCAATTGACCACAGCATTAAGGTTGAAGAAGGTATTCAGAAATTACTTGCCTATCCTCATAAACTTGAATATGAAAAAACATTTGCACCTTTCATTTTGCTTCGTAAAAAAGGCTACATTGGTAACAAATATGAATTTGATCTTGATAAATTTACACAAACATCAATGGGAGTTGTTACGAAACGCCGTGATAATGCTGGAATTGTTAAATATGTTTATGATGGAATTATCAAAAGGATTATGAACGATCGAGATATCGATAGTGCGATACGATTTCTTTTGACAACGATTGATGATATATTGGATGGAAAATTCCCATTGCAATATTTCATTATTACGAAACGCCTCAACGCTGTTTATGCTAATCCTGCTGCAATTGTTCATAAAGCTCTCGCAGATCGAATGGGTGATCGATGCCCTGGCAATAAACCCCAATCGAATGATAGAATTCCATTTGTATATATTCAGACAAAAGAAGAGCCTAAATTACAAGGTGATCGTGTTGAGCATCCTGATTACATAATTGAACATAAATTGAAAGTTGATTATCTATTTTACATTACGAATCAGATATCGAAGCCTTGTTGTCAAGTCATGGGCTTGGCTCTTGAAAATTTACGCAAATATGGATATCGCCTTCCAGCAAATCATTTTGACTTAATTCGTGAAAAGCTTGAAAGAGAAGGTAAAAAATCACAAAGTGAAATTCGTGAAAAATTAATGGATGAACGAGCAAAAGATGCCTATAATGTATTATTTAAGTCTCGCGTTAAAATTGAAGAAGGTAAGAAGTTTGGTCAGACCTCAATTACTTCATTCTTTAAGAAAAAGTGATTCTTTGAAATCATTCATAATACACCAAAGAGCAAGTATATCATCTGGATTTGTCCAATCAAAATGATATTTGTGACTACAAACTCAATTGATCAATTATAAAAGTTTCTGACAAATTAATTTCACGGACTAGATACCACAAACGATTTACTTCTTTTTCGTATTCAATATTTTCTTGAAGAAGTTTAGTCCAATCGAAACGAAAGCCGTACGTCCAAGTGTCAGTGTATGGACTTCCTCTATTTTTTGGATAAAACTCTTTATGAAGCGTAATATTTTGACGAATTGTTCCATCTTTTTCCATCAATTTTGAAGGAATTACATAGAAATAATCTGTGCCCGCTAAATTCAACCAATAAAAATCGTTGTCATCAATACTGTATTGTTGATAATTATCTTTTCCATCAGCTTTCTGTAATATAAACAGAAACGAATTTCCTTTTACATCTGTGTGATTAACCGCTTTTTCTTGAACTTTTACAAATTTATCAATACTGAAATCATCAGCACGGAAATTGATTTCTTTCATATAAAATATGTTCGATAAAGTTTCTTGGCGTTTACGTATATATTTGATTTCAAGTTGTTTCTTTTTATTACATAATAATTCAATATCACTGAATGGTTTTTCAAGTTCAGAATACTTATCGATATATTCATTAATCTTTTTAACAATATCTTTCTTTTTAACGTAATATCCTTTATTAACTCCACTATTATATCTTAAATTTGAATTTGGAATATTTGTTGAATAAGGAGGTATTATGAGAAACTCATCATTTACGCCATTATAGCAAATAACAATCATATTCTCATAATATCCAAATCTTTCATATGTATTCTTAAATTCATTAGGACAATTGTATCTGTTATCCATATCAAATTTCGGTATGCCTGCTTTTGATGCTTTTATTTGAATAGACATCCATTTGTCTTCTTGTGTTTCTTTTTTTACGACCAGCAAGGTCAACAAAATGCCCTTCGCGACCAACTTCCTTATAAACAAGATTTGAATCGTTTATAATTTCCTTTAGTCTGTCAATAGATCTTGCTTCTGTATTGTAATTTGAAGTTTCAGGATTAGCCGCACGTTCTTTTGCTTTTACTATGCTATTTTCTTTGCGTTCACTTGCGGATACAGTAGGATTTTTTTCGTAAGAACTCACCATCATTTTTTCATAATTTTCACCAAATTTGAAATGAAAATATAAATAATCAAAAGTAAATCTTTTACCATTCAGTTTAAGTCTAGTTTTTTCAGCCTTAATTATTGCGTTGAATTGTTCTTCTGTCTCTTTAATACAATCTTTACCATATTTCTCACCATATTTCTCAATGAATTTTGCGTATGTAATTCCAGTTCGACCCATTTTCAAAAATCTTCTTCTACTTAAAAATATCTGTGCGTCTTATCTTTATATGTTTTTATGATTTTTTCATGATTTTTGCAAAGGAGGGTTCGTGAATACATAATTACTATTGTAGTTAACTGTCCAACCTATATCTTCAAGTACACCTAAAGTCATGATAGATAAAAAATTGAAACTCAAGTTAATAAACCCGGTCATAATTTCATTTGGGACAGACGGGTATTCGAGTCCATTTTCAAAAATAAATTCTGTATTATTATTAGTATCTTGCCCTTCTTCAAAGTGACTTCCTATTGTTCCAGCTCCAAACGAGTTTTCAATAGGAACTTTTGTAATTTCCCTATAGCGTTCATAACTATTGTTAGCTAAAACTTTTTTATATTGTTTTACTCCATTCTCGCCTAAATAGAAATTACCTTCAATATTATTGAAAAAGTGAACGGACGAACCAACTCCTAATATATGGATAATTTCGTGAACTAAGACGATGATATTAATGGGTTTTGATGTAACATTTAGAAAGAATTCATTTGTGTCTGAAAAATTATTTACATTAATGTTTATTTGTCTTAAGCTCAAACTGGCAGAACCGAGCGTTGAAGTATTATCAAAACTTGTTTCAGTAATCGTTATAAGTTTTTCTGCATCTGGTAATTTTGAGTTGTCAAATTTTTTGAGAATTGATTCTACTATTGAAATAGATTCTTTTACTTGCTCCGCAAATCCGGGATTTATAAAAGTATCAACCACATAATTTATTTTATAAGGGTTATTATTATCATACTCCTTAATAAGAAGTTGTCCAACTTGTTTTAAACGTTTTATTTCGAAAGAATTTGAACTTGATAAATTTTGAGAAAGATGGATGTTTTTTCGGTTTGCGAATAAATCACCGAAATCCATTTTATAATTAACACTTATAAAAAACTTCAACATAAATAAATGAAGATATATATATCCAATGTAAATATATGTGTGTTTTAGAATGCAACATATGTTATAATTTCACAAAAAAAATAAATGAACTAAAATGCTGAAATAGTGGAAAACATATTTGTAATAATTGCCTCAAAATGCTAAAACGTCCATTATGTCCTTATTGCTTAAGACAATTACCAGAAGATTTTTTGAAAGATAATATTGCGTGTTCAATTGATCCCGTTTATAGTTGGAATGATTTTATTCGCGACGAAAATATTATATTTGAAGATGAAATATATGAAGACTCACGTAGATTAAGACGACAAATGAGAAGATTGCGTTATAATTACATGATGAGAGTAACAAAAGGTCAGAATCAAAAGTACAAACGATCTGTTCGACGTCTTAAAAGGCGACAAACCAGAGATCAGATGAATGAAGACATCTTTAATTTAGATTTTTAATTGTTTTTTGATTTTTTCATAAGTAAGTTTTATCATTACGATAATATTTTTATCGAAATAGCCGATCGATGCGAAAGATTTAACAATCATCTCTTTATATTATATGTATGTTTTTAAATTAGGTTCGCTTTGTAGTTATTAAAGTTGGTTGTCTCAACAGTTTTGATTTTCAAACCAAGCGAAGTCTGCATCGATAAATTGAGAGCGGTGTAATCATCTACATCAAATGTTCCTGCGGCGAAATCCTGGTAAATAGGTAAACCGTTTTCATCATAACTTTCTACATTTTTTGTTACAGTGAAGCTCTGGTCGTTGCTTACAGATTCTACTGTGAATTCTCCACCTTCATTTAAGTAATTACCAACTGGAATGTTTTCAATAGAAATAACTTGGAATGATATTCTGTTTCCGACTTGAATAGCACCAGGTTCAAAACGATTCTCACAAATAAATTGAATTGAAGCTGGATTTTCAGTAACAGCAGTTATTTCAAAAACATCTCGTCTCGATTTTAGCTCATAGCCATTTGGCGATAAGATACGGATCGTAAGTTTAGAAAGGGAACTGATAGGAGTCTTGGAATACCAGCCAACGGCTGAATTGCCAGCAGTTCGCTTTGTATTCATAAGATTGTATCTAACATCACTTGTTCCTTCATTCCAACTTGTGTCACGCAAAACCTTTACAAGAGCTTTACGACCGTGGTCGCTTGTTGAGCTATATACTCCATTCAGCTCCTGAATTTCGATAAAAAGGTGAGAATACTTGTTGATAGAATACAAATCATTTGTTAATGAATCCGCAAGAATAATGTGTGTCAGATTAACACCAATAATATTTTTGAAAGTCTCTTGTGTTGAAATAGCAATGTTTGTTTCACTTGATGCTAAATTCACATCAAATTTATAAGGTGACATCGCTTTACTGGTTGGCGAACGATATTCGTTGCGATCCGCAGAACAGATATCTAGATCCTTTTCCGAAATTTTTTTGTAAGGCTGATTTTCTGTTGTATCTATTTTAACACCTTCTAATTTTTCAGTATTTTCTTTGGTAAATTGTTCAACTATGTCATTTGGTGTCACCGAAGCAGGAATATTATTATAAACAAAAGGAACAAAATACTGTAAAAATATTTTATTACAGTTTACAATATCGTCCGTTTCTTTCAAATTTTTAGAAATTTCAATTTTCTTGATTTCAAATGCTTTGGCAATATTTTCATTTTCGAAAATATTCGATATGTCATATTTTTTATTAATGTGCTCTGTTATGATTTTTTTAAGCAATTTAGTGTTGCTCGCATTTAGAAAAATTTCAGGAGAAGACATTTGCTTATTTATTATAACATACATAAAAATTAATTTGTAAAAATTTACAAGTTTATGTCATTTTAATGATTTCAATATTTTTCGCTGTGTTATCACCATTCTTCTTAATTCGCCCAATTTCAAAAGTAACTTCATCTTTTGCCCTTATTCCGGTCATTTTCGCAGTAATAGATGCAAAATGATACGTTACATTTTCTGAAAGTATTTGACCTCGTTTTCCAGTTACATTAACAACAGTTCCTTTAAGAATTTTTGACTTCGTTTTTGGTTTAGGTTTAGGTTTAGGCTTAGGTTCAGGTTCTTTTTTTGGAATTTCTTGAACTAATTTCATGTTCCATGGATTTGTGTTCTTTTTCAAATTTGCTTCCTTTATCTCATCGAGCATTGCTTCATCGCCCCATTTTGTTTCATCGAACTCACCGAAAATATCATCTAAATAATGTTTCGTCATATTAATTTTACTCAAATATAAAAACTATTTAAATTCAACGCATATATCTATTATTTTATTTAATTTGATATAATTTTCTATCTTTTTTACAAAAATATAAAAAACGACCTTGAAACCTTATATGATTTCACAACAAATTTACTTGAAGAAAATGAGTTATGTGCCCGATTTAGTGGCATTTTACGAGATTATTCCTTACATTCGTAATCTTCCATTAGATGACGAAACAATTCGTGATGCTGTCAAAGACTATGATAAAGGTGGTGAGCTAAAGGATAAGATTATCAAGAAATATGGTAAGATTGAAGATTGGAACGTTTCTAACGTAACTGATATGTCAGAGCTATTTTCCTATAGAGATTTAAATGAAAATATTTCTAAATGGGATACTTCAAATGTGACTAATATGAAAGGCATGTTCCTTTTCACTATTTATTTCAATCAAGATATTAGTGAATGGGATGTTTCTAAGGTTACTAATATGCATTATATGTTTAAAGAAGCATATGAATTTAATCAACCTATTGGAAAATGGAATGTTTCTAAAGTGACTAATATGAACGCTATGTTCAAGGATGCCAAAAAATTCAATCAACCTATTGGTAGATGGAATGTTTCTAATGTTAAGAATATGAGTGGTATGTTTAGTGGTTCTCGAAAATTCAATCAACCCATTGGAAAATGGGATACTTCGAGTGTGACTGATATGAATTTTATGTTTTGTTGTGCTGAAAGTTTCAATCAACCTATGGGTGACTGGGATACTTCTAAAGTTACTAATATGGTATGTATGTTCTTTGATGCTAAAAGTTTCAATCAACCTATTGGAGAATGGGATGTTTCTAAAGTGAATGAGATGATTTCTATGTTCGACACAGCTGAAAGTTTCAATCAATATATTGGGAACTGGGATACTTCTAATGTGACTTATATGGAATATATGTTTAATGGTGCTGAAAGTTTCAATACTGAAAATGCTCCTTGGTATCACAATAGTGATAGTGATAATTCTGAGGATGAAAACTAAATAAAATTTGATAGATTTCTTCTATCTTTTTTACAAAAAATTTTAAAAAAACCGACCTTGAAACTGTATATATTTGTTGGTATTTACCCGAAGATTAATTGTAAAATGAGTTATTTACACGATTTAATGGTGCGTTATGAGATCGAACCTTATATTATCTTGGCATTAGACAATGAAACTATTCGTGTTGCTGTCAAACACTACCTTGAAGGTGGTAAGAAAAGGGATGCTATTATCAAAAAATATAGTAAGATTGAAGATCGGAACACATCAGATGTTACTGATATGTCTAAACTATTTCAAGGTTATGTGTGATAAAAAAAGTATTATATAAAGGCAATTAACACATATTTACCTTATAAATATCAAGTAATTATATAAAAATCATATAAAGATAAAAGATTTGTAAATTGTAAGAAATAATAATGACTGTTTCAACTTTACCATCAAATCTAATTCTATTCCTAAAAAAATCTTGTGTTGAAAATAATTTTTTTCAAGATTCAGGTTCTTTGAATTTTGAATATTCGTCTGACCTAGTCGTTCCATCTGCTTTTGACCAAGATGCAGGTAAATATGAATCGATTGACAGTGATAAAAATCATGTAGTTGAAAATAAGACATTGAATTGTATGCATTGTCATAAAGAAATCGATAAGAAATATGAAATCCCCATTAGAAAAGTTAATGGTGTGTTCCAAACAACTGGATGTTATTGTTCGTTAAATTGTGCTTGTCATGATGTTTTAAAATTCCACAATTTTAATACCTTTTCTATGCTTCATGAAATGTATGAATGTTCGGAGAAAATTAAACCTTCGCCGGATAAAGAACTATTAAGTATATTTGGAGGAGATCTTTCTTATGAACAATTTCATTCTAATACTATCTACAAGATCGCACAGCATCCATTTGTTTCTCTTAAGAATGATATGGATGATTTGATTGAAGAGGATACAAATGTTAACTTAAATTTTGCAGATGCGGTTGAAGAAATTAAAGTGGAAACTCCAAAAATTGAATCCAAAAAGAAAACAAAAACAAAAAAAGCGACTGAAAGTGCAACACTTGATGATTTTTTCAATTTTTAGAAATCAGCATCATCGCAAAAGCTTTTTGTCATGTTCAGAGATCCAGAACTTGAATTTGTTTGAACGTTAGCACGCGAATATTCCGACACACGATTCTCAAAGAAATTTGTCTTACCTTCAAGCGAAATGGCTTCCATGAATTCATAAGGATTTTGTGTATTGTATATCTTTTTATAACCCAACTGATTAATGAGGCGATCCGCGACAAACTCAATGTATTGCTTCATCGAATTAGCATTCATACCAATCAAATTACAAGGTAAAGCTTCTGTAATAAACTCCTGTTCGATTTCAACTGCTTCGCTTATTAGTTTTTTAACTGTTTCCTCATCAAGTTTGTCGGAAAATTTCTTATAGATCATAACCGCGAACTCAGTATGTAAAGCTTCATCTCTCGAAATAAACTGGTTCGATAGCGACAATCCTGGCATTAAGCCACGCTTCTTAAGCCAGAAAATAGAACAGAAAGCACCAGAAAAGAAAATCCCTTCAACACAAGCAAATGCCAATAGCCTTGTCGCAAAGCTTGCCGAATCATCTTGAATCCAACGGATAGCCCATTCAGCCTTTTTCTTTATAGCGGGAAAGTTATTGACCGCATCAAATAGTTTGTTTTTATCATCTTCATTTTTGATTAGAGTTTCAATAAGGAGAGAATACATTTCGGAATGAATCGATTCAACCGCAGCTTGGAATGTATAGAACGATGTCACTTCGGGAATATCAATTTCCTGAATGAAATTTACAACCAGATTTTCGATAACTATTCCATCGCTACCGGCAAAGAAAGCAAGAACTTTAGAAACGAAATCTTTTTCATTCGAAGTAAGTGTCTGCCAATCATCGATGTCCTTTGTTAGGTCAACTTCCTCAACTGTCCAGAAAGCAGCAACTGCCTTCTTATACATATTGAAAACATCTCCATATTGAATAGGAAATAGAGTGTAGCGTTTAATTTTATCATTTGTAGAAGAAGACATATTGAAAATTATGTGGATATATATCTGTTATGTTTTTTAAAAAATTTTCTAAAACATTTTTAGAAAATTTATAAGGAATTTTGAAGAAGATTTTAGAGATTTACAAATGAATTGATTTGTATATTTTATTTCAAGACGTTTTAGCAATTACTGTTATTTTTTCATCTGAAATGTCAAACTTTGAAGTGATAATTTCGACTTCAAATTTGTCACCAAGATCGTCGGTATTTTTAGACAAATCATTCGGAACAAGAACAATAAAAGGGAGTCTTTCATCTACGACTTCACACAATGTTCCAATGCGATTTTTGCTTACTTGTTTAACCTCAAATGTCGAACCTGGAATAGGAGTAATTAGTTCATACTTAACAATTACATCAGTAATATAAATAATTTTAAGATTTTCGTTTGGAATTGAGAACTTCGTCTTATCGATAATTTCAATAGTGTCTGGCACGATATACCCCTTTGAGTTACATTTTCCTGCAATTTTATTTTCAATTTTCTTTCTTAGTTCACCTGTAAGTGTTTCATCACTTGAAATTCCTTTTAATTCATTGCCATCGAAAGAAACACGAATTTTATCTTGTACAGTTTGAAACATTATTATTATACTTATACTTATTATATAAAAAAAAATTAAAACATTTTTTAAAAATTAATAAGGAAATTCATTGACTTTTTCAAATGTGTGAGATTTACTATAAAATTCCTTTTAAAAGATGTTTTAGATTTTTGAACCCGAAAAATCTCGAGATTTTCTCGGGTTGTGTTTCTTTATATGGTTATTTCTTTTTAGGAGTTTATTCTATCTATTACCTTTTTATATATTATTTATTTTAAAAAAAATATATATAATAAAAAAAGAATAGGAAGAAGATACAAAAAAGAAGAAAAAACGAGACCGAAAAAAAACCCGAGAATTTTCGGGTATTTGAAAACCTGAAAAACAGGGAGGAGAACCCTCTGTACATTGAGATGAAAAATTTTTACTTTTTCTCAATAAGGAGGGGGTTCAAAACACATCCTAACAAAAAATAGGCAAAACACTGTATTAGGGATGGTATCAAAAGTCATAACACGCGAATTAACACTTTTCCCTTATAAATTGACGTTTGACCAATTAGGATTTCAAACAAAACTTTTTTGAAATTTAGAGACGCCCCCCGGGATTTCGACTTGTCAGAAACCCGAAAATTCTCGGGTATGTATTAGGAAAAGTATCAAAAATACCTTATAAATACCCGAAAAAAAACGAAAAAATAACCCGAGAATTTTCGAAAGTTTTGTTAAATATAAACATATAAAGATATGAATCAATCATATTTTTAACAAGATGATTAAACGCGTAGGTTACGTAATCAATAAAGAAAAACACATCAATGAATTATCAAAAATTAGGAAAGAATTGACAGTTCAGCCTTACAAATCTCAAAGATTTATAATGCAAAATTATGGCGGTCTACCTGAACCTTTTCCGATTTTTTTGGAAAGCGAAAATAATCTTTACGTTCCTCGATATTATGGTATTGAAAAATTTGGTAAAGCAGATTACAACCTTCCAGATGGCGATGACATTACATTGAGTTTCAATGGTTCGTTACGTGAGAACCAAAAAGATTTAATGAAAAATTTTTTGCCAATATTTAAGGAAAATTTCGGAGCGATTCTCAACTTGAAAACAGGTGGTGGTAAGACTGCTTTGGCATTATATGTGATTTCTCTTATTAAGAAAAAGGCACTGATTGTTGTACATAAGCAATTTCTTGCTGATCAGTGGGTTGATCGCATCAAACAGTTTTTACCTAATGCAAATGTTGGTAAAATTCAAGGGAAAACTTTTGATATTGAAAATAAGGATATTGTTATTTCAATGCTACAGAGTGTTTCTATGAAAGATTTTAGTAAAAATGCATTTGATAGTTTCGGAATTACAGTATTTGATGAAACGCATCACCTATCCGCAAACGTATTCTCTCGTGCCTTTTCAAAGTGTTCTTCTAAATTTAATTTAGGTTTAAGTGCGACAATTGAAAGGAAAGATGAAACTGAATTTGTATTGAACTATTTTATTGGGCCAACATTTGCTCCAACAGTTATTGAAAACTTTGGCGAAGTGATTGTTAAGAAGCTTCAATTTACTGATGAAATTTATCAAAAAGATATTACAAATTTTAAAGGAAATATTAATTCGGCCGCTATGATCACAAAACTTGTCTCGTCTTCAAAAAGGACAAAACTTATTTGTGCCTATATTGACAAGTTCTTAAAGCATAACCGACACATTTTGATTCTGAGCGAGCGGTTATCTCAGCTTAAAGATATTGAGAAAAAATTAACTGAAATGGACATTGAAGCAGGATATGCTGTTGGTGGCACAAAGCATGAAAAACTTGTTGAAAATTGCAAGAAACCCGTAATTTTAGCAACTTATAGTTACGTATCAGAAGGATTTGATGTTGAAACATTGAACACTCTTGTGTTTGCTAGCCCGAAATCAGATGTTATCCAAAGTGCTGGAAGAATTCTTCGACAAACTCCTCAAAACAGATTAAAGATTCCATATATTTTAGATATCGTTGATCAGACAAAAGTTTACGAAAGTAAATTTAAGAAAAGGATTAAATACTACAAAAAGAGTAAATTTACAATCAAATAAAAACATATAAAGATAAGACGCACAGATATTTTCGAGTAGAAGATATTTTTGAGCATGACTTGGACATACGCAAAATTTATTGAAACATATGGTGAAGATTGTATTGAAGAAACTGAAGATGAATTCAACGCAATAATTAAGGCTGAAAAAGCTAGACTTAAACTGAAAGGTAAACAATATCTATTTGATCGTTTATTTTTTAATTTCAAATTCGGTGAAAAATATGAAAAAATGCAAGTTCAAGCTTACGCAAAAAAACCTACTGTATCCGCAAGTGAACGCAAAGAAAATAGCAAAAAAATTAGGTCAGTAAAAATGAAAGAACGTCAGGCTAATCCTGAAAAGTCAAGTTACAATACCGAAGACATATCTATAAAAAGACTAATGGCAATTATAAAAGATTCAAATCTTGAATTTAAAGAAGTTGGTCGTGAAGGACATTTTGTTGACCTCGTTGTTCGTAAAAAGGGGACAAGTAGACAAACCTGGTTTCCCATTCAAATGAAAGCATCTAACACGGTAAATTCAGAGTTTCATATGGAAAGATACAATTGTCCTGATAAATTTAAGGACTCATATGAAAGATTTGGATATTATGATAATATGATTGTTATTTGCTATAATGCCAAAATTGATGAGTTTATCATAATACCTCCTTATTCAACTGGTATTAAATCTTGTTTAGATTATGATAGTAAAATTGCTAAAAAACATTACGTTAAAAAAGATGATATTATTGCCAAGATTAATGAATATATCGAAAAGTATCAGGAACTTGAAAAACAATTCAGTGATATTGAATTATTATGTAATGAAAATAAACAACTTGAAATCAAATATATACGTAAACGCCAAGAAACTTTATCGAAAGTCTTTGATATGGAAGAAATTGATAATTGTGCGATCGATTTTATTATTGATGGATTTGTAAAAGTTCAAGAAAAAGCTTTTAATTACAAGGGTAATCATGAAAATTCGTTTCAGTTTAAATTAGAGAAAAGGGATGGAAAAGATACTAAACAACCATACGGTATTGATGACAACGATTTCTATTGGTTGAATTTAGCAGGCACAAACTATTTCTATGTAATTCCTTCAAAATTGATGGAAAAAGATGGAAACATCCGTAAAAATTTGACTCTTCATAAAGAATTTAAAACAGAAAAGGAAAATAAAAATAATAATCCATTATTTAATTACAATGACGCCTGGACTTACGACTTTCGTTTTGTTTGGACTAAACTTCTTCAAGAAAATATTGATTACGAAAAAGAAGTAAATCGTTTGTGGTGTCTAGTACGTGAAATTAATTTGTCAGAAACGTTTATAATTGATCAATTGAGTTTGTAGACACAATTAGGGCAAAAAAACACAACAAAATCTAAATTAAGTATTAATAAATTTTGGCATGAATTTAGGAACGCGTTCCATGCGAGTTCCTTTAAACATTCCGTCAATTTCTCGCAAATTTTTAAGATTCCATCCTGAAATGTTTTGACAAAAATTTGATTCATAGAACATTGCTTCCATATTCACAACATTTTTAACATCCCATTTCCCAATAGGTTTATTGAAACTTTTTGATCGACAGAACATTACACGCATATTAGTCACATTAGATACATCCCATTTGTTAATAGGTTGATTAAATGCTTCTGCGTAACTGAACATTCCCAACAAATCTTTCACACAAGAAAGATTCCAACTATTTAAAGGTTTATTGAATCTCTTCGTATAAGCAAACATTGCAACCATTGTAGTTATATTGGATGTATCCCATCTTGAAATATCTTTATTAAAATTTTTAGCATTTGAAAACATCTGTGACATATCAGTCACATTACAAGTATCCCATTCTCCAATAGGTTGATTAAATTCAAGTGTTCCAAGGAACATACCTCTCATAGTAGTTACATTTGAAACATCCCATTCTCCAATAGGTTGATTGAAATTAATAGCGTCGAGTAATAAACAATTCATATTTTTAACATTAGAAACATTCCATTCACCAATAGCTTGATTAAAACATCGAGCATTTTGAAACATACGATTCATATTCTCAACATTAGAAACATTCCACCTACCAATAGGTTGATTGAATTTTTTGGCATCCTTGAACATAGCGTTCATATCAGTCACATTAGAAGTATCCCATTTTGAAATATCTTCATTGAAAGATTCTTTTTTATTAAACAAATTGCTCATATCAGTAATACCTGACGTGTTCCAATCTTCAATAGGACCATATAATTTAATACATTTGTCTTTATTGTCAAAATAAAGCTTTACAACCCGTTTTATATTTAAATCATTTAAAGATGAAAGTTCTTTTTTTATTTCAATATACTTATTTTTTAAAATTTCATCAATTTCAATTAATCTAGCTATGATACTTTTATAAATTGTGTTGTCAATAAATTTGTTAGAAATTACTTCACGCGTTATCGGTGATCTTTTACTTCTAGACAACCATTCCTCAATTAATAATCTTTCATAAGTTTTTCCATCATCAGCGATAACAGGATCAACTATAATATCTTGTGAAATAGGACAAAGATTAGAATTAATAATTTTCTTTAATTCGTCAGCCATTTTTTAGTTATTGTGTTTACTTATTGATATATATTTCAAGTTAGTTTTTTAAACATTTTTGATATTCCATTGAACTTCCGTTGTATTCATTATCAATGCAAATAATATCCATGTAGCAACTGGGACAAGTGTTAGACGACTTGTTGTATTACCAACAATTATTGCCATTAAAGAAAACATAATTGAAATAGCAAGTATCCACGCACCCTCTTTTTTCTTATTTTCACATTCGTAAATCAAGACCCAAGATATTAGAGATAAAACAAGCAATACATAAAATATACTATTCAAATTATTTACACGTGAAGATGCAACCCACGAAACACCTAGAAGTGTTAAAAGAATAGGCCATATTATTCCAAAAAATTTAGATGGTGGTCTAAATTTTACATTAACGCCTGAATTTTTATCAAGTTTACATACAGAAGTTGCTGAATACACAGCAATCATTGGTATAACGAGAAGAATCCATTCAAATTTCTTTGGTAGAGATAAAGTTTTAAGCATTTTATTTAAAGTATATATAAAAAAAGAAACATCACAAATTATAATGTTCCCGAAAATAAAGTACTTAGGTCGACAACTTCTTGTCGCATTCTAGTTCGCTTTTCTTTTACAATTTCCTGGTTATTGATAATAACTTCTCTTTTGGCATTTCTATGCTGACGACGCTTTTCTCTTGAAATATTCTGTTCTGATACACTTTTAACTTGAATTACTTCAGGTTCGATGTCAATTTCATCAGCATATTCGTTAATATATAGCTCATTTTCAACAGCAGTTACGATCTCTGCTTTCAGCATTTTACTAGTCTTGATATCAAGCTTTTTAGCTTTAATGATGTCTTTCAACTGTTTAACTGTTAGCTTATTCAGATCTGTTTTGCCACAAATGTTTTCAACGACATTCTCAATAGGAATCATAGAATCAACACGATATTTTTTGACATTATCAGTGTCATCATCATCTCTCTTTCTTTTGAATTCCTTTTTCTTATCAATTTTGATAGTAGATTGAACTGTAATTTTATTATAAATTGGATTTATATACTCACCAGTATCTTCAAAATCACCTGTTAATTCTACATTTTTAATTGATTTGATAAGAGAATCTACTACGTATTCGTTGCAATCAAGGATTCGCAAAGATTTCATTCATTAATTTGTGTTGTTATATTATTATAATTCAAGTCCTGTTTTTTAATATTTTTATAAAAAAACTTCATCAAAGGATGAAGAAGATAGTTAGTATCTTTTTGAAGTTACATAAATTTAGAACGGAAATCATCATGATCTACGATCATAATTCCCTTTTCCTTTGCCTTCTTCATTTTAGACGACACGGAAGTTTTGTCCTTTGTAACAAGTAAAGTGGTATCATTAGTAAGTGAACTAGATTGTTCACCACCATTTTTCTTAACCACATCCACAAATTCAGCAACAACACCGCCAGTAAACAACACCTTCTTCAATAGAGGGTTACCTTTGACAGTTACAGTCGTTTTATTAGAACTTTTCTTAATTTTCTTAATGTCATAGCCAATCTCTGTCGCAAATGTCTTAAATTTGTCAAGATTGTCAATGAAAACATTAGCACTTTTTTCGGAAAATCCCTTAATCAATACAATATCCTCTTTTGTGAAAATACGATTGATATCATATTTATCTGTAATTAGGATTATTTTTTTGCTTCCAAGGTTTGGAAACACATTCGACTTACTCATCATTTGATGAACAGGAACACTTTCATAATTCCCCTTTTTGAAATTCGTAAGAACTTTCATGAGGTTATCTGAAATTTTTCCCTGAAATCCATCAATGTTTGTAAAGTTACTTTTTGTCATATTCAGAATCTGCGGAATCGTTTTGTATCCACTTGAATATAACTTTTTTAGAGTTTCCTTTCCAAAACCCTTCAGTTCGAAACCATGAAAGAACGCATAGTTCTCCGCAATCTGTGCTTCATCATCAAGCACATCGATCATGATATCGACATTCGTAGAATTCCATTTTCCTTCTGGCAAAACCACCTTATTTGAAGGTTTTAGCACATTTTCAATGTATGGAATCACATCGCCACGACGAGTTACAGAAACAATTGCTCCAATGCCAATTTTCTTATCCACAATGAAACGAGCATTTTGGCCCGAAACTTTTTTCACAGTAGTTCCACCAATTTTTACAGCATTCACATGCACAACTGGCTTACGAAGACCGTGTTTAGAAGTAGACCAAACAACATCAATAACTTCCGTTTGACCCATTTGAGAATCAAATAGAGCCTTGAAAGCAATAGCATGCTTAGGATTTGCATCCTTACGTTCGTAAACACCATCGCTTGCGATGATGATACCATCAATAGTAAACTCATTGTTTTCTTTCCAATCTTTTAGGATATTAAATGCTGAATCAGCCGTAATTTCCTTATTAATCTTGTAATGCTTAGCAGTCTGAAAACCAATTGTCTTCGCGTACTCAAACTGTTGAGACGGTTTCAATTTAGGTTCAATAACTTCATAAGCGATGAAATTAACAACATGAATTTTCTTGTGAATACTCTTAGAATTTACAATGCCACTCATAGCATTGCGAGCATTCCCGTGATCGAAATTCGTTTCGAAAACAGAATCCTCAATAATGAGCTCACCACGAACGACAACATCGACCTTTTTGATATTGTTGAAACTTGAAATCTTAGAAATAAGGTTTGAAATGTCTGTACCATACTCACCGTTACCACGTGTAAAGAGCTTGCGAGTTCCAGCCTTCTGAACAAACAGGGCTGAAACACCATCAAGCTTCTGACTTACAAGGTAAGGAGCGGAATATTTAGAAGTCCACTTAGAAAGAGTCTCCTTTTTATGCTTGTCCATAGAGGGCAAGAAGAAAGGTAACTTGATCTTCTTAGAATCAGAAACTTCATGTCCAACTTCCTTTAAAACATGGTTAGTTGGATCAAGCTCTTCAAGCTTATCGATAAGATCATCGAACTCTTCATCAGTCATAATTGGAGTTCCAGAATTGTAATAGGCGTCACGCGCCTCGGTAATTTTCTGCTCCAACTCTAGAATCGTCATTTTTTCAATAATATAACCTATATTATTATTTGAAACCAAGTTCAAATTTTTAACATTTTTTCTTTTTAATGTCCGTTTTTTATTAGGAATTTTTGAAGTTCTTGTAAGCTTCATATATAATGTTCATATATATTTTGTTTGAAGTTTTAATCCACTAAACGCAGTCTTCATATAATTCAAGAGAATCTATTGGCGTACTGCTTAACTTATCTTCATTATTAATAAACTCCGTTAAATCCCTTTCAAGGTTCTGATCATCATCAATGTTTTTATTTTTAACTATTCGTTCCTTTTCATTTATATTTAAAAACTCATTAATTTTCTCAAAATTCACAATAAAAATTCCTTGTGATATCATCAAAGCTATTATCAATACGAACAAAATTATATAAAGGAACATTATAAAAGTATAAAACATAAAAATTTTATAAATTTTTACGCAATTGGTTTCAATTTTTTTAGAATAGACTGTATTTGATCGAGTGATATACCAAATTGATTTGTTTT
>Ga0181412_1000466_pt1 | contig 17474 bp, 8 predicted proteins | sample 35SPOviralmetaG_FD_130113 | JGI IMG/M metagenome (GOLD analysis project Ga0181412, IMG submission 130113) | Marine viral communities from the oligotrophic San Pedro Time Series (SPOT) site, San Pedro Channel, CA, USA - 35 SPOT_SRF_2012-08-15 | ecosystem: Environmental > Aquatic > Marine > Strait... | reverse complement strand
TTGACGTTGTGTATGAGTGACCTGGAATAGTCAGAACAAGTTCTCCAGTAGAACCAGAATAAGTTGCTGTAGTTGGAGTAGTTGTTCCAATACCAGTTACATTTACGCTTCCTTCTTCTGCACTTACGAATGTATGTGGATAATCACCACCAGCAACAACAGGAAGAATTGCATTGGATGTTTTTGTAGCAAATGTTGGGATACCAGTTGTTCCGCCAAGATCAACAATAAGTTCGTCGGTCGCTCTATAACCATATCCAAAATTATTGATTTCAAAGGTTAAAATAGTACTATCTACACTTGGAACCAAGTCTACAGTAGCACCTGTCCCAAATCCAATAACTCCGTCTTTGTAACGTAATGGAATATCATAGTATCCCAATGGAGAATCAAATACAACGGGTAAGTTTTGTTCCACATTGCCACATCTCTTATAGAAATGTTGATAAGGAGATATACCAGAATCAATTATGAATGTGAATTCATCAACAATTTGAACAATGGATGTGCCATTAGCAGCAAAATCTTGACCAGAAGTAGAATTGTTGATTTGTCTAGGAGCAATAATAACTTCCTCGACTATACCACCCGAGGTATAGAAGGATTCCGCTGTACTTACTCCTGCATTAATTTCAAATTCATTATTACTATTAATCTTTGTTATTTGTGTACCACAATAAATGGGATCTGTAGATCTTGGATGGGTCAAGATACCAACACCACCATCATAAGAACATGTAAATGCAAGTCCTGTTAGAGCAATATCAGTACCAACTTTTAATTTATGCCCAAAGATCAAATTTCCACCACTAACATAACTATGAGGAATAGTTGATATACCAGCATTAAACGTAAGTGTATACCAGTTTGGAGCAGAGATTATACTGAACGTATCTCCAAGAGGAGAATTTTGTTGATTTCCTGGGAAGATATTTGTGGTAATACCAGTTTGAACTATACCACCAGACACATATGCATGAGATATAGAAGATACACCAACATTTACTGTGAAGGAAGTTGTTGTTCCAACATTATTAACTTTAAAGAAGTATCCTTGAGATCCATCAGGGAACTTAGTTGTTGTAAGACCAGCAGTCACTTGACCAGCATCATTCTCAATATAAGTATGTGAAATAGTGGATACACCAACATTTAATTCAAATTTATCTGAAGCAATTACTGCACTAACAGTAAATGTATTACCTTGTGTTCCATCTGGGAAGATGCTGGTAGTAACACCAGAACCTCCTGGACAAGAGAATTCAAGGTTGTCAAGTCTAATATCACTACCAATTCCTATAATACCAGTAATGGGATCGGAAGTAGTAATCGTAGATAACCCAGTAACATTATCGTACTTAAACTGTGTAATGGTAAATGTTTGACCATATCCTGTTGGTCCTCCAACATTGCAACTAAAGATAAGTTCTCTCATCTTGAAGTCATCGGAGGCACTCAATCCATGATCCGTAGTAGTAGTTACTGTTGCCAATCCAGTTGTATTATCATACTGGAAGTTAGATAGTGCAAATGTTTGACCATATCCAACACAAGAAAGCGCTAAACCAGCAAGACTAAAACTTCTTCCAATGGCAGTCATTGGAACAATCTTCATAGGTTCTAGTGTGGTTATAGTAGCAATACCTGATACATTATCATAAGTAAAGTTATTTACGGTAAATGTAGACAATCCAGTAGTAACTGTCATGATGCCAGTTACATTGTCATACAAAGCGTTGGTAACGTCTACTGGTGGATAGTAATCACATGTAAATGCAGCACCAACAACTTTAATAAAATCTCCAAGACTTAGATTATGTGCAACACTAGTAGTGACAGTTGTTATTCCTGTAATAGAACTATAACCAATGTTTGATATTTCTCTAGGAGCATAGAACACCTGAGGGTTTGTAATTGCAACTCCAACAACTTGACCATCAACAATTGTCGCAATACCTACTGGAGTAACATTTGATTCAAAAAGACTCTTTGTTTGTATGCCTACATTTACAGTTTGTAAACCAGAACGATATCCAGATCCACTATTGCCAATTGAAACGTTTGTAATTGTTCCTGCTGCCGATACAAATGCAGTACCACCTGCAGCAACTAACGGTTGGAATCCATAACCAGGTTTAGATGCAACACTAACAATAACACCACCTCTTGGGGTTTGGTTAACATTGATATCATTGTGGATTGATGGATCTGTAATTTCTCCATTAAATCCTAGAAGCAATTGACCACCACCTGCTTCCAATTTATAATCACCTTCAATATTAGTAACTACGTTACCAAGACGTTGCGGACCCTGGAAGATATCATCAATCAGGAGAATAGTGTTATCTGCAACAACATTATCAATATCTTGACCCTCATACTTCAAGTAGAATGAAGTGTTAATTCCGTTAAATTGATTGGAGATATCATCATAAACGTAGTTATTATCATATGCATCAGAAAATTGGGTTGTGAATCCTGCACTAAGTGCAGATCTTAAGAAGATTCTTCCACTAAATCTTGAACTGGTTGTGAGACCTGCATAATCAATCTCATTATTGGACAATGCAGTAGATCCAAATCCCACAGGTAAATTGCCCCAAGGACCTTCAATAAAGTGTAGATTGTTCTCAACTACGTTATAGTTGCCAACCTGTTTTACAATTTTTACATTATTATTATGTGCGGCATCGGTGGTTCCCATCCACCCTCTTCTTACTATAAACTTATTGCTGGTATTATCAACACCTGCTACTAGCATGATTTCATCATCAATTTCAAGTAAATCACCACCAAATATAGAACTAATACCAACAACATCAATCACTGTTGTTCCAATTCCAATCGAAGAGGAAGATGCCGTTGTTATTGCTGAACCAACCATTGGAGATTGAATAGTTCCATTGACAGTAATCAACAGTCTATTATTTGTGTCTATAGATCTAAAGATGTGGGTGCTTCCAATACCAACACCAGTTAAACCGACACCAATAGGATTGAATTGAAGTGCATTTGTTGCAGAAATAGCAACTCGTACTTTTTGGTTATCCTGTTTGATAATTGTAATTCTAGATGGGAGAAGAGTTGTTGTTCCAATTCCAGGTCCAAAATCAGTAGCAGATATGCAAATAGAATTTGCAGGATTACCATCGGGAGGAACATATTCAACAACTTCGCCACTAACAAAATAGTGATTTTTCAGGTTCAATGTTCCTTCACCAACAGAAACATTTGTGGCGTCACTTCCATCAAACATAATGCTGAATACATCATTAGTTTGAGTTTTAATTGGGAATCCTCTTTCACTACTATCAAAAAGTTCACTAAAGTCATCAATAGTCAGAACTCGGTTGCCAATAAATTCCTGATATTTTGCAAGGAACGGTAGATTGAATAAAATCTCATTAGATACAAGATTTCCATCAACATCAATAGTTTTTTCTCTACCAATATCAAAGTCTTTAACCGTATTTAAATCTACTAATTGTGTTAAATCAGAAACTGCTAGTAAAGTATTAAGGTTTTGATTTGTAGAGATACCAGCAATATTTGGATCATAAGAATCTACAGTCAATTCACTAAACTTCTTAAATCCTGCAGTGTGGTTAAGATTACTTACTAAAGGATTCCAAACATCATATGAAATTGGTGATCTTACCGCATATGAGAAATACTGATAATAATCATTATCATGAAGTCTCTGGAAAGATTCATTTACCTTTCCTGTTGACTTCAAAAATCCTTTTTTGGTGACACTGTTAGAACTTATGGAATAGTTTGCACTAATTCCCTCTACAGAAGAGATAACTCCTTTATTCTGAGATGATTGACCAACAATCAAATCATCAGTGTTAAATGGTATCTTAGATCTAATTTTTAAGTATTCATTGCGAATATCATATCCCTGAACGATACCAGTATTACCATCTTGTGCAGTGATAATCTCACCTTCTCTAAAACTATCTTTTGCAATAGTAATATCAAATACAGGGAAGAATGGTTCTGGTGTTACTGTTCCAAAAGAATCAAACGGATCATAATTACCAGGAGTCTCTCCTGGTAAGAGATAATCTGATAAGTCATAAGTAATGCTTGGAAGTTCGCCACCATCATTGGAAACAGCGGTCTCTATAGTAAATAATGCATATCCATATTGTGCAGAATTGTATCCTTTACCAATAAGACTATTGTCAATGTTAGTATTCTCTACAATTACCTTATCGCCAACTTTGAATGGTAGTGATGTATCATTTGCGAATGTAACTGCAAATCCAACAGTAACTTTTTTGGTTATGTTGTTAAACTGTATTGTTTCAATTCTAATACCATTGGGATTGTTTACTGGAAGAATCCTTGGAGTTACATTATACAGACCCGTGGTATTTCTGATGATAGTGACATCAGTATCACCGATATCATATGTTAGTTTAACCTCAGTATTCAATCTTCCAGTAAAACCATCAAGAACAACTAACTGTGGAGGAATAAAGTAATTTGTACCAGGATTAATAATTTTGATTACTTCTAATTTAGATAGAGGTTCAATTTTGTAAGTATATGGGAACTGTGAAGACGGACGTAAAGTTTTATCTGATGGATAATCAAATCCAATGTCAGTTAAAACTACATCATCAACTCGTCCAATAGTTCTACTTTCAGGTAAGAAAATTGCGTTTGTTCCAGCAATACTAACAACTTCTTTTACATATGGTAGTCTTCTATATCCTCTACCTATAGAATCGATGCTAACCTCTTCTACTGGACCAACAGCATTAGGAGAATTTGATTTATATGCTAATAATGCTTCATCTTTATTATATCCTTCTCTCTCTGGGGTTTGATTAAGAGTATAATTAAATGCGTTTGTAGTTACACCAGTAATGTTAGCTGTAATGGTATATTTACTTCTAACAATTGATAACTTATTACTATTAACAATATTAAATTTATCTGATAATATTCCAAGTTTAGACTGAGCAGCACCATTATAATTAATTGGAACTAAGTTATAATACAACTCATCAGGCATATTATCATCAATAATCAACTTAAGATTTGCGTCTTCTTGTAAACCAACATCACCAAATGTTGATACGTTAAAATTATCATTTTCAAGTTTGTCTTCTGTAATATAAAATTCTGTTGTTAAATCTGCATCAGTGTATATGCGGAATTGGAATGCTGGTAATGAATTTGCAGATAAAGAAGGATCAGAAAGATCGAATACAATTGTAGAATTTCTAGTACCTAATAACTCTGGATTAACTGAAGAAAGTGTACCAGAAGACTGTGTTTGAATATCAATTATTTGTACTTCATCACTAGATGATATAACATCATAGAAGAAATTGGAGAGTTGAATAGTATTATCATCAAGAACAATCACATAATACATTAAACCGTTAGTCAATCCTTGTGGAGCAGCAGGACCAGACAATACGACCTTTTGTCCATTGACAAACCCATGTTGAGTTATCTTAATAGTATTTTCTTCTACAGATACATCAGCATCAACAAAGTTTTTTGGATTTGCAATCATCCTACGATTAACATCATCGTAAGCAATTACAACCGAAGTTTGAATACCTGATACTGCCTCAAAAGTAATTTGATCATTATCTTGCAGACCATGATCAACCTTTGTTGTTACAGTAGCAATTTTTTTCTGAACATCAGATTTAATAATAGACTTTTGATTAGTCTCAAAACTATTAGTTTCTGCATTACCATAATCAATTAGACTGAATAATGCTAGAGGTGCTGATCCAATACCAATAAATCCACCTGTACTACCTACTCCAACAGGAGCTGTTGAAATACCAATAATGTCTGATGAGTACCTAGCAACGTAGACATCATCACCATCTTCCAATCTATAATCGGTTACTCCTGTTGATACCTTAATACCATTCTTTCCACTTTCTAATCTGTAAGTTATTAAATCATTAGTATCAAGAGAATGATTTGGTATGTAAAGATTATGTGTACCTGGAGTAACTACTTGTGTTTGGCTTGGTGTAGCATTATCAATAAATCTAAGTCCAGATTCGCCTGCACTCTTAACAATAGCAGATCCTTGAGTAGAATAATATGTGCTTCTAACAGATCCTAACTCTATCTGTGCTCCCCAAACGTAAATTGTTGGAGTGGTGAACATTGGTGCTGATTGTGTTCCAAGAGAACCAATTTTTACTCTGTGAGCTCCTGCACTAGTAGTGGGAGAGAAAGAATATCTCTGCCAGTCTTTGGATAAAGTAACTTCCATTTTGTGGAATGTTAAACCATCCTCAAGGATAATATAAGTAAGTTCTCCACCATTTTCACCTCTTAAAAATACTGATACCGTATAGGTGTCGGCAGATAATCCTGTGGAAGCAAACTGAATACCAAATCCGTCAGTTACTGATGCTGTTGATCCAAAGGATACTTTTGCTGCTTCAATTGCACCATTAGGAGACTTGGCAGAGAAGTACTCAACAGATCCTGTTCCAACACCAACAACATAATAATCCCAAGCAGTTTGAAGTGTTGGTGGAATTGGATCTGACCAAATAATTAAGTTTTCTGAAGGTGGAGTAACTGCTTGTCTTGGATCAAAGTGTACTTCTCGATTTAAACGGTATTGTGTTGCAGTTGAAAATCCAGTATTAATTACAAATCTTCTTGGATTTTCTTGTAAAGCAGATCCAGCAATGTGCGTAGAAGATACATTATTGATGCTTCTCCTTATTGTTACTTGAGAATCCTGTGGATTTAATTTGATAAGTTTTACAACTTCATCATTGAGTAAATATAAATCATTTACGTCTGCTGTAGGGAAACTTAAATTACCTATAATAGAGATGTTCGTAACAATACCAGTTTGAGACACGTCACCAATAGTTTGACTCAGAGTTAAAATATTAGTAGATACCCCAATTTGATACTTTCCAGCAAGTTCTGTAGAGAGAATATTTACGTTTTCTACAATAACTACGTTACCTGAGGAGAAACCATGAGATGTACTTCCGAATCCGACAAATCTACCCTCAACACCAAATGGTAAAAATTCAACATCTTTTAAATTTTCTCTACTAAAACCAATACTTTCTACTTCCCTACCTTTGATAGAAGATATCCTAGCAAATGCTCCAGAACCACCTGTACCCTCACTTTCAAAGAAGACACTATCACTGATAGTGTAATTATCTCCAGGATTAACGATAAACAATCCAGTTACTCCACCTGGAGTAGCAGTATCTACTTCAGTAAATCCTTCTGAGAAAGAGTCTGGTTGAATAAATCCAGTATATGAAGTTTTATCATTAAGAAGTCCAAGGTTGCCAGTATATCTTATCCAATCTTCATTATTGATATTGATAAACTCAAGAGTATTTCTTTGGTCAAAGTTCCAGTCAATAATTCTATTTTTAAATGTAGGTCCAACTACATATGGGAATACTGGTCTTAAGAAACTATTAAATGGACCACTAGAATCTGGAATAGAGTTAACAGTGCAAAAATATGCATATATTCCTTTAGGAAAATCTGGAGTTTTACAGAATCTACCATTATGAGAATCTAAATCTCCATCACCAATAAACTTGTAATCTTCAATAAAGATACCAGGAGGAAAATTTGTTGTAGATGGTCTATCTTGAGAAATATCCAACCCCCAACCACTTACTAGTCTTCTTACTAATCCACCTTCTTGACTTGCATAACCATATGGTCCATAAATTGGATTTCCATCATATGCCCATCCTATAATTGGAGAGTGATACTTCAATCCATTACTAGCAAGATCATTATCAATATCATCTCTGTAAATAATATTTCCGTCAGAATCAATAGACGTTGACAGTAACTTTCTTCTTAACTCTCTTCCTGCATATGAGTGTGTGTATTGCAAACCACCATCAACTGTCAATGCTGGAATTAAAATACCATCATCAACCTTGATTTTTTCGGATTGGAATGTTCTTTCTAAATTATTGATTGTAAATGTTTTTATACGTGCATCAAATTTTGCTCCAGATCCAGTAGGAACAACCTCAATGAACGTATTTGTATTATTATAACCAGAACCATTATCAAGAATGATAGTGTCTATAATTTTACCATCTTTAATAACGGGTACTACAAGAGCTCCTGACCCATCACCAAGCACTCTAATTTCTGGGGGAGAATTGTAACCATCTCCACTATTATTGATAATAATATCAAGCAATCCACCAGTGGCAGTGACAATAGGAGTCATCTGTGCATTGACTCCAGATTGTAATCTAAATTCTGGTTGACGATTGTAGTTTAAAATTTCCTCAGATCCATAGTTATTTCCATTAGCACTCAAAGATACTGAGAAAATTTCTCCAGTGAATACTGGTTGTATTTTTGCATCAAAATCTTGAGATGCTGATGTAGTAATGCCAAGAGGAGCTTCTAATTTTACAGAAATTGGTTTGTACTTAATATTATGTTGTCCAGAACCTCCATCAGTAAAATCAACAAATCTATTATTAATATAATTAAAATCTTCTTCTAAACTAGATCCAATGCTGACTAAAACTTTTTCAGATAATCTAAAGTTGTCCTTATCAAGTAATTTTACATAATATTCTTTATCTGAAGATGTACCCGTTGGTAATGTATCATTAGTATCTAAGATAACGACTTCTTTGTTAGAATATCCATGATCTATTGATCCAACAGAATTGTCGTATATGTTAATTTGAGTTGGGGAGATGAAGATTGTCTTATTGGTGTATCCGCTACCACCTTCAGTAACTTCAACTGATCCAACTACATTCTTTTTGTCAAAAGATACTATTCTTTGCAGTCCGTCACCATAAGAAGAAAATCCTACAGTGTTAATACCAATAATAGCATCTTCAAAAGTGTTGTGTAATTTTATAGATACATCGTCAATTTTTTGTATAAAGTAAATTGAATTATTAACCAGACCTTGAATGCCTAGCTGGGCATCAGTTTTGTAAACTACTTTTTCAAAATCTCTGAATTTGTGGAATGTTCCAAATCCAATAGAATTGTCATCTACACTAACATTTTGATATAAACTACCTGCGTTAAATGTTCTTTGATGCGTTATTTTTGTTAACTTACATTTTGCTACCGCACCCGTTCCATTACCACCAGAAATAGTAATTTTAGGTTCTTCAATATAATCAAATCCTTTGTCAATGACATTTATTCTTGCCAAAGATCCCTTAACATTACAAACACCTGCTGCACCTGTTCCAATTCCACTAGTTGATAATGTAGAATCTTCGTTATCCACAATCTCTAAAATTGGTGGACTAATAACATCATAATTACTATCACCAGGAGATGCTACAATAACTGATTCTATTGGTCCATTATATAAAATGTCTGATGATTTGTAAGAACTTACCTCCACACCATTTAAGAACATTCCAATCCCACCTGGAGAAATTGGAATATCTTTTTCATCTAAAGACTTTGGAACTGGTTTTTTGAACTTTCTTATAAGACCTTGAGAACGTAACTGCAATCCTTTATTACGTAAAAGTTCTAATTTGTTATTATTGACTGTTCCAAATACGCTAATAAAGATACCACCCCTAATATTTGCTCTACTGGTTGCAAGTCTAACTGAAGATGCATTGAGTTTGTATATAAAATATTGACCTTCTGCAATATTTAATCCAAAATTATTATTATAACTGTAATAAACAGAATCTCCAGTTATAAATGCATTTGTTCCAATATTAATATCTTTTCCAGCAAATTGTCCACTAAAGGTGACAGAGAGGTCTTCTGCTTGTATTGGAGTATTATAATAATCAGGTATTGATGGTGATACTACGTAAGAACATTCTTCATTGTTTTCATTAGTAATATATGTATTTTGAACATTAGCAGATACGGATGATAAGTATGGATTTGATGTTGAATTTCCTTTTGCAATACCTTTCCTTACACTATACTTTACAGTTGTAGTATTAATCTGCGTAGTTAAGTTGATATCAAATACATTTTTATCAGAAACTGCGATTACAAAAATATCATATTGGGTTCCATCAGATCCAGATACTGTTCCAATATCACCAAGGGTAAAGATATTATCATCAAAAGTTGTTACTCTGTACTGTGCCGCACCATTCAACTTTAATGCTACTTGAACAATCGATTCAATATCATATGATGGTGTATTATTAACGATCCAACTTGTGGTTCTTTTCTCTTTACTATCTGCACCAAGAGAGATGATTTGAATCTCATCTCTGTCTTCATAAAAATATGAATCTTCTTTATTAAAGTTTAAATCACCTAAAACTCCAGTAATTTTTACTCTAATCTGACTTCCAAAATCATCAATTGCATATGCAAAGTCTGGAGTTGTAATATTAGTATTCAATCCTAGAGGAATTGGTGATTCTAGACCAAAGAATTGAGTTGAACTCTTATATTCATATGAAAGCTCATATCTAACTCCATTATCAAAAACAACCAAATTTCCAGATGGTTCAAAACTTAAAGTCGAGTCAACATCGAGAAATGTCTGTCCAGCGCCAACTGGATTTGTGATTTTTGTCTTTGGATGAACGGAAAATTCAAAAGTTTCTATTTCTGGGTTATAATCCAAACTTAATTTGAAATATTCTTTACCATCTCTAAATAAACTCTCAACATCTGTAATTGTTCCAGACGCTTTCCTAATAACATCCGTCTCATCTTGGAAAAGAGTTCTATTTACCAAGTCTTCTGGGTCACCAACTAAAGATTCAATCACCAAATCTCTAGTGATCCTATAATCAGCATCAGATGCTTGGATTACAAAATCTCTAGGTTTAACAACGGATACTCCACTACCCCAAAGCAACTTAAACAGAACATCAAACGAACTATTAGCTCCTTTTGAGTTGTAAAAATCCTTTAATTTAGCAACAACAACTTTTTCGTTAATTTCCGTGTAAAAATCAACATTATCAAATCCTGGAGCATATTGACGTTTGTATTTTTTATATAATTCTGATAAAAACAGCGCATTTAGGTTGAAAACAGTAGTTCCAGCAATATGAAACTTCTTTGGAGTTTGCTCAAATCCAACCGCTCTTGAATCATTATCAAAATATGACGTAATTCCCGAAAATCCTCTTGAACATTCAAGAAATTCATTTTCAGTAGTTCCCTTATAGTAAATTATCTCACCATTAATTTGAATTAATGAATTTATCTTAGGAAATCCTGCAGTGGACTTAACTTGCACGGAATTTGTAGTAAATCCAATAGGTCCACTAGTTTCCGTACTAAAAGTAAGTTCAGATAAATTATTTAATTTTACATAATCATCAATATTATTAATAATATCTAAACATCCACCAGGACTCTCTAGACCCCTGTAATATTCTTCCAAAAAGTTAACAAACTCTGGATAAGAATCTCTTACATACTCAGGAAGTTGATCTGAGACTAAGTTGTAGATATTTACTCTTTCGTTATTCATATTCCTAGAGTCTTATGTATTGTCCGTTAAGGTAACTGGAAGAGGAGATGTATTGTGATCCAGATAGATCGATTCCTGATTCAATTGTGTCAGATACCATCTGTATACTTGAAGATGATGTATCTAATTGAAGGTAAAGATCCTGTAATCCAATAATATCGTTTGATTGTGATAAAGAAGATACTTCTACAACAGAATCTCCAAATTTTGTTTTAGAAGTTGCGACTATTTGAACAGCATTTATCTTTATTTCTCCTTTTTTATAATCAATGGTTCCGATACTGTCACGAACAACAACTGGTTCGCCTGTAGAATCAAGTTTGAATAAGAACACTACACCAGTATCAGTGGTAAGAGGTTCATCTGACATATAAACAGTTCCTGTAACACCAGAAACTGAGAATCCACTAGTCTTTATGTTGTAACCACTGGCATTTTTGATATAAAATCTATTGCCAAAACAAACTTCATATTCCGAAGAATCATTTAAGGTAACTTTAAAGTCTCTCCTTATTGCAACGTTCGTAATGTTTGAAGTGATTGCATTTGAAGAATCATCAATTAACTTCAAGAATTTACTGTATTTAAATCTAGAACCATATCTATTTAACTCATCAGATTTGGCGAAGGATTCGACATTTCTTTGAACTGATTCTTTGACCTTTGAACTGTCCCCAAGGTTCTGATTATAATATACGTTTGCTTGGTACTCAATATACAGATATTTTAGATCAATGAATTCTGGAATAATTCCAGCAACTGCATAATTCCTCAATAATGTTCTGATATTATCTTTTACAATATTTGGCAAGTAAGAACCATTTTTTGGTTTTACTGTGATAAAAACTTTTCCATATTTTGGCGGATCAAGTTCTTCACCACCAAATACAGATACCGAATCTGTTTCTGGATATATTTGTGGAATTAGTGCCTCATAATCTGACGCTGTAACCGCCCTGTTCTGTGACGCATAGACCCTAGGAGCGAGTTTTTTGATGGACTCTATAGATTCTATAGCGGCACCTTGTCCAGACGATTCTAGAGTCGATACGAGGGGTGCTACAACCTTTACTGGACTGCCGTTATTGTCGAAGAATCTTCCAGAAAATCTAAATGAATCAATGCCGTTTGCCTTCTCACCATTTGTGACGACATAATTGACAATAATAAAATTGCCCGTACTCAGTTTACTTCCAAATGACCCATCACCAAATACTAATTCATATCTCTGATCTTCAATCTCATTGATAAAGAATACATCATCAGTTGCTTTGACTGCTGTTAAATTGTTGGCAAATTTGTATACTCTTGTTATATTACTATTCTTACTTTCCCTTACCTCTACCCTAATCAGATTTGTATCTATATTTGGGTTTTGTAAAAGGAATCTTTGGTTTTTATTATTACTATCTACGGTAAATGTGTTTTGAACATAAGCCCCTTCATAAATCTCAACATTGTCAAATGACGCAAGACTTCCAGACACTGGAACTGTTACATCTTGAGGAATGGAGTACACATAACTACGACCACCAAAGCTAACAGCAGAGGTCGCTACAATGCCCCTACGAAGCGATACAGAGACGGGGTTGGTGGCAAAGGATGATAGATCAATATAAAAGGATATACTGGCACTAGACGCTGTTACAGACCTAGGGAGATATCCAAGATTTCTTGCTAAAGAGACTACATTCTCTCTTAAAGTTGCACCATCAAGGAACACCTCATTACTGAGCATGTTAGCATTATAAGAACTAATGTAAGTGTTATATGCTAACGTGTCCAAAAGGACTGTAAAGTTAGATCCTTCAAAATCATAATCAGTAAATTTGCCATCTGCCCGCAGAAAGCTCTTTATTGACTCTTTAATTTCATTAAAATCTAGAGATGCTACATTGACTAGTGACATTTATCGTGACGGTAGTAATACAAATTGTAATTGTTGAGGTTGAACATCAATTCCAATAATAAAATACTTAATCGTCACATCCATTTGCCCTTCATCGTAATTTGGGATCACACTTATGCGATCTAACTCGACTCTAGGTTCATTGTCTCTAATTACAACTTCAATTTCATCTTTCAAACTCTTTGCAGTAAAGAAACTTATGTTCTCAAATAAGAGTCTATTGACAGCACAACCAAAATCGGGGTCAAAAGGTTTCTCACCTTGAATGGTTAGGACTAAATTCTGAACAGACCTCGCTATAGCATACTCATTTTTTAATACGAGCAAGTCTCGCGTCAAAGGATTTTTCTTTAACGTGAGACTTATGTCTTTAAAACCCCTACTTATTCGATCAAGCGGCATGATATTTAAAAAGAGTGCCTTATCACTTATTTATCACACTTTTATCAAGATTAGTCTTCTAGACGCTCAGGATAGTTTTCTTGATTGGGATAAAGACCATCATTTGCCTTTGCGCGGCGGCGACGTGCTGCTACATCAAGGTACTTATCACTATCAACTTCGGTAATTAGTGTCATTCCTTCCTGAATGAATAGTTCTCCTTTATCGACCTTGTGATAATTTCCCATTTTTTGCTCCTGATTTGTTAAATCAGAACTTTTATAGGGGTTACTATCCCTGTTCGGCATTGGATTCATTGTCATTTTCAAGTTTTTCCCTTTCTTTTGCAGTTTTCCAGAAGTATTCGTCTTCGCGACCCATACCAAGTCGGTCAAATCCATTCTCAACACTATATTCTACAGTTGAAACCTTGAAATCTGGCATTTTAGGGTCAACTGGAGTCAAACTATTGTCGTAGATACGGATTCTATTGTTTGGATAGAGTGCATATTGACCATTTACTAGTTCAATTAGGTTGTGAGACTTATGCTCAGCAGGATTTTCGCTTGTTGCATAGTCAATCATATCACAATCTTGGTGATAGTTGTCTATTGTACAGATATAGGTGCCTTTTTGTAATCCATGGTCTCTAGTATATAGTTCAAAGTCCATAGAACCAATGAATTGTTTCTGAATTGATACAACTCCATAGTCCATACAGTTCCAAAACTGCAGATTAGGAAGATTCATATCAGGATCTGGTAAAACAGGATCCGAGAGAAACGCGCTTATAGGTAACTTGTCATACATTGCGGCATATTCTGGAAGATATGTCTCAAAATAAAAAGCACGTCCAGGTATACTTTTGCAAGATACCCAAACGCCTTTAACAAATTCACCATGACCAAATTTATGATCGGTAAGGTATTCTTTACGTACCCATACCTCAACAGCAGGAAGATTACAAATTAATGCTGCCATAGCAATAGTTCTTAACTGTTACTATTTACCCTCTTCCTTGTCCACGATAACGTTTTGTTTTGTTATTGCGAGACGTTGCGGCATATTTGGTATGTTGTCCACTTCCCTGACGAGATTTTTTCGGGGTGGATTCAACGAAAACGGATCCAAGTAGTGATTTTCTAATTTTTGCCATGATTAATCTACGGGTTCTAGTTCTAAGTCAGAGGGGTTAAAGTCAGCACCTTCATAGTATTGCTGAGCAATATCTTGAAGGATGTCTGCTGCTTCTTCAAGGGGGACATCAGAGTAAATCTTTTGTCCCTTACAAATAATATTAACCTTTTGCATAGGTCTCAGATGATACGCATCTTCTCGTGACCAACACGAATACGAGGGTCACACCAGGTCTCGACACCTTCTTCCTTGGCATCCAAACAGAAGGAGACATCTTCTCCGCACATATCTTGAACCGCTCCAGATTCAAAGACTTGCATCTTAGGAGCGAACCAAGGATATTCGAGACGCTCGAAGACACCTTTACGGATCATAACCCATCCAAATCCTGTGTAATCAACAGTGAAGGGTTTGCGACGTTTTGACATGGACTCTACAGTCTCATGGTTCATGACACCACCGTTCTTACGGAAGTCATCCTCTTCAAGCCAGTGAGCAACAGAGGTAGTCATCCCATCTTCGGTGGCATACCAACCAGCTGCGATCTCTCGCTCAGCTTGAGGAACACCGTCTTTGTCTGGACCAGGAACTGCTACGTCACACAGTTGCCAGAACTTCTCAGTATTAAACACAATGTCATTATCAATCCACAGTTGATAATCGTATTGTAACTTACCATCCCAGGGGATCTGTTTAGGACCACGCAGAACATTTGCTCCGAGAACTTTGCAACGTGCAAAGTTAACCATAGAGGAGTAGTCCTGAGAGATCTGGATAGTCATTCCATTTTGCACCAGATCAAAGCACAATTGGACAAAAGACTTAAGGAAGGTATAAGAACAGTTTCTACCAGGAAGGCAGAATACAATTGCTTTACCCTTCATTCTCTCCTTAATCGCCTGATAGTCCCAATCCTCTTTGGGTTTAGTTGGTGCTGCTGCCTTTACCGTAAATCCTTTTGCCATAAGTCTAGATTTTTCTCAGTTCAATTTTAACAGGTTATGTATGTATTGTCAATATGATGCATCCTGTATGTCTGAATTATAGACAATACATTTTACATATTCATATCTTGTTTTATCGAGAGACTCCCATATCTTTGGGAAGTCATCTTCTGATAAAGTAGCATACTCACATTTACCTTCGTTTTTACTATCGTAAATGTGATAGATTTTATAATTCATTTAGTCTAATTCGCTACAGAATTATATATGATTGCAATTAAAATCCCGAGAGGTACGAACAGTACCTTTGGATTACGGATAACCAGACCAACGAAGAGTACTCGCCATATATTCCAGTAAGGTTTTTGTGACATAACTAGTTGTTCAGTTACCCAACTATAGTATAGCACATAATGGATATAATCAACGGTCAGTACGCCAAGTGTCGTGAAGTCTTCAAAAAGAACGATATCAATGAGATTCGTAAAGAAGTTGACTGGCATTTTGAAAATAACTTACATCCACACTGTGTAATTGAGAAGACTTATGAGACAAAATATAAGAAGTCTCCCTTAACTACAGATACTATTATTGATGAGCATGGATTAAAACCTAGTAAGCTTACCCCTCAGGAATATCCGTATAACAAAGAGATCTGGAATACCTTCACTGTTACCATCGCATCTAAGGTTAGAAAATACTTAGAGAAAACGAATCCAAGTCTATTAGAAAAAAAGTGGGAATTTAAAGAACCATGTAGGAATGGTCATCAAGTCTATCCACATGCTGTCTATGCAATCAAATGGGATTCCTCAGAAAGATACCGAATGGATAGAAGTCTTCTGTTTAATGAGTCTCCTCTCCATTGGTCTTCTGGATATAGACTTAAAAATAGTACCGATATCAAATACAAAAATGATAAGTTTATAAACGTTGTTTATTACCTAGACAAAGGTATGAAGTATCTTACAAACTCTCAAAGAGAAGATCTTAATATCTTTGATGGTGGAACAGTCGTAGAGAAGGATAAGAAAATTTTTAAGGATGAAAGTGAAGATAACTCCGCATTTATCTTCACAGATCATCGATGGTCCTTAGCAGGTGAGAATATTACCGCAATCATCTTCTCATTCTCAATCTTCTCCGAGAATCGTTATGCAACCTGGATGTACCCTAGAGTCGCAGATTATGAGAACCGCATGAAGCGCCGTTGTAAAAACTCCGTGGCAGTCTCCGAATATATCATGTCAGAAACTGGTAAGATTTATAAGTGATAGGTGTGGACTATTAATCAATCGTTGTTTAGACGAGAGCGCCCAGACACCCTCCATTATGTATCAACCTATTCGTCCGAAAAATTTTGGGCGAATTTTTTTATATGGAATCGAAATCACTCACTCGATCTGTCACCTCTGTAGGTTAGGGTAGTTACCAAAATATAATCGGGGGGGGGTTCAGGGGCACACATTAGTATACCTTATCATACCCATAGACTGCCATAACGAATGCTGATCAGTGCCTATGGACACTCACGAATGTGTCCACACCGCTGAGAACCCAGTCATACCAAGGGATCTCAGCGACTGTGCCAATCCACGAACTGTCTTTTTACTGTTATATTCAGTTACAAACCACT
>Ga0181412_1000463_pt1 | contig 17499 bp, 9 predicted proteins | sample 35SPOviralmetaG_FD_130113 | JGI IMG/M metagenome (GOLD analysis project Ga0181412, IMG submission 130113) | Marine viral communities from the oligotrophic San Pedro Time Series (SPOT) site, San Pedro Channel, CA, USA - 35 SPOT_SRF_2012-08-15 | ecosystem: Environmental > Aquatic > Marine > Strait... | reverse complement strand
TCAGTACGGCCATCCTGTGTTTGATGTTCCAAAAAAAGAAACATTAGATCCCCAAGGTAATTTAATTACAGAAGGCGTAATACAACACTGGGAAAATGAAGTTGAAGGATTAAAAGACGATGCTGACGCCTTGAACGAATATTATAGACAATTTCCCCGTACAGAACAACACGCTTTTAGAGACGAGGCTAAACAATCTATATTTAACCTAACAAAAATATATCAGCAAATTGATTTTAACGAGGAGTTAAACAATAAGCAGATGGTGACTACCGGAAGTTTTCAATGGGAAGGGGGGATTAAAGACACAAGAGTTATATTCTATCCAAATAAAAACGGCAGATTTAAAATATCGTGGATACCAGAACAATCGCTTCAAAACAACATAATATTAAAACGAGGTAACAAATATCCAGGAAATGAACACATGGGAGCTTTTGGATGTGATAGTTACGATATTAGCGGTACTGTTGGCGGCGGTGGAAGTAACGGGGCATTATCTGGATTGACTAAGTTTTCAATGAGTGATGCACCCCCTAACTATTTCTTTCTTGAATACATTGCAAGACCTTCAACGGCAGAAATGTTTTTTGAAGATGTGTTAATGGCTATTGTGTTTTATGGTATGCCAATATTATGTGAAAATAACAAACCCAGATTACTTTATTATTTAAAGCGTCGTGGTTATAGAGGCTATTCTATGAATAGACCTGACAAAAGTATAAATAAGTTATCTGTATCTGAAAGAGAAGTTGGGGGCATACCTAATTCAAGTGAAGACGTGAAGCAAGCGCATGCCGCTGCTATTGAAACTTATATAGAAGATTTTGTAGGCGAGAAAGAAGACGGATATGGAAATATGTATTTTCAGCGTACATTAGAAGACTGGGCTAAGTTTGATATAAATAATAGAACAAAGTTTGATGCATCCATTAGCACGGGTTTAGCACTTATGGCTTGCAATAAACATAGGTATAGGCCAACAAACGAAACGAAAAGAAAGTCTTTTGACTTAGGATTTAAAAAATACAATAACAAGGGGAATTTTTCCAAAATAATTAAGTAGATGAAAATAAGCACAAGCTATAATAGTTCGTTTCCGGATCAGGTGGTACCAGATGAAGAAAAAGCAACTGTTGAATATGGTTTAAAAGTTTCTAGGGCTATTGAGCAAGAATGGTTTTCATTCGGAGGTAGCACTTCAAATAGATTTAATTTAAACTACAAGACCTTTAACATGCTAAGATTATACGCCCGGGGTGAACAGCCTATGGATAAGTATAAAAATGAATTAGCAGTTAATGGTGATTTGTCTTATATGAATATAGACTGGACTCCAGTTCCAGTATTAACTAAATTTTCTAATATTGTTTGCAACGGTATATCACAAAAAGAGTTTGATCTTAACGCTTATGCTCAGGATCCAGAATCTATAGCTAAAAGAACAAGACAACAGGAAGCTATATTGTATGATATGACAATGCAACAAGATATTGCTGTAGCTGCTCAAGTGTTTGGAAAAGATATATCTAAGTCAGGTATGGACGATCAGCAATTGCCTGATACTCCCGAAGAGCTAGAGTTATTCATGCAGTTAAAACCTAAAATGGCTATTGAAATAGCTGAAGAGGAGGCTATAAATACTGTTTTGGATCAAAACAAATTTGAAAATATAAAAGAAAGAGTTGATCAAGATCTTGTTAATATAGGTATTGGTATAACTAAAACATCATTTAATAAGTCAGAAGGTTTAGTAGTTGACTATGTAGACCCTGCAAAATGCGTTTGGTCATATACAGAAGATCCCTATTTTAGCGATTTATATTATTTCGGTGAAGTAAAACAAATAACACTATCAGAACTTAAAAAAGAGTTTCCTAATATAAGCGATAGCGATTTAGAAAAAATACAATCGAGCCCAATTAACGGATCTAACGTTACAGGGTTTATGAATAATAATAGAGATACGGTTCAAGTATTATATTTTGAATATAAAACTTTTATGAATCAAGTATTTAAAATCAAAAGAACAGATACAGGTTTAGAAAAAGCTATTGAAAAAACGGATGAATTTAATCCTCCGCCAAACGATAACTTCGAAAGAGTATCAAGAACGATAGAGGTATTATACCAGGGAGCTAAAATAATGAACACCGATATAATGCTTAGATGGGAGTTAGCTGAAAACATGACTCGCCCTATGGCAGATACAACCAAAGTTGTAATGAGTTATGCAGCAGCAGCACCTAGAATGTATAAAGGTAAAATACAATCACTTATAAGTAAGTGTATAGGCTTTGCCGATATCATTAACTTAACAAATTTAAAGTTACAACAAGTATTATCTAAGATGGTACCAGATGGGGTGTACTTAGACGTAGATGGTTTAGCAGAAGTTGATTTAGGTAACGGTACAACATACAACCCAGCAGAAGCACTTAATATGTACTTCCAAACAGGTTCGGTTGTAGGTAGATCACTTACACAAGAAGGCGACATGAATAGAGGTAAAATACCTATTCAGGAATTACAAACTGGGAGCGGATCAAGTAAAATACAATCTTTAATTGCAGCATACAATTATAACTTGCAAATGATTAGAGATGTAACAGGACTCAACGAAGCTCGTGATGGTAGTCAGCCAGATGCTAATGCTTTAGTAGGATTACAAAAGATAGCGGCTAACGCATCTAATACTGCTACAAACCATATATTAAAAGCATCTTTATTTTTAACGTTAAGAACTGCAGAGATAATCTCTTTAAAGTTAACAGATGTAATAGCTAATCCATTAACTGAAAATTCCCTTAAGAATTCGATATCAGCATTAAACGTTAATACGTTGAGGGAGTTAGCAAATTCAAATTTATATGATTTTGGCATAATGTTAGAGTTAGAACCCGATGATGAAGAAAAAGCTGAATTAACAAACAATATTAATACATCGTTGCAGCAAGGGGGTATAGATATTGAAGATGCAATTGATATTAGAAATATCAAGAACATACAGCTAGCTAATCAAATGCTAAAATTAAAGCGTCAGAAAAAACAACAAGCAGCACAACAAGCTCAAGCTGCTCAAGCGCAAGCACAAGCGCAAGCAAATGCTCAGGCTCAAGAACAGATTGCAATGCAGGAAGTTCAAAAGCAACAAGCGCTGACAGCTGAGAAAATAGCAATAGAAAAAGCTAAAGCTGATTTTGAAATACAAAGAATGCAGATGGAAGCTCAAATGAAAGAAATGCTTATGGCGAAAGAGTTTGAGTATAACATGCAGTTATCACAAGGAAAAGTGCAAGCTGAGCAATCTAAGTTGAGCGAAACTGAAGATCGTAAAGACAAGCGAACAAAAATGCAGGCTACACAGCAAAGCGAAATGATACAGCAAAGACAAACAGATGGAATGCCTAAGAATTTTGAGTCACAAGGCAATGACGTTATGGGTAGCTTTGATTTAAGCTCATTTGAACCTAGCTAGAATTATTTAAACAATTATATATTATTTTATGGAAAAAACAGAAGGAACTTTTAAGATCCAACAAAAGAAAAAGCCGGAGGTCGTACAAACAGATGATCAAAAGCGAGCGGCTATTAAAGAGCCGTTGATTGACACTAGTACAGATATACCTAAGGTTACGTTAAATAAAAAAAGCACAGAACCAGATATAGCTAAAGTGGTTATACCTTCAGAACCTGCACAGGTTGTTAAAGAAGTTGTAGAGGAAACACCTACATTAACGGAAGTTACCAAAGAAGAGGTTGCTGTAGAAACACCCGTAGCTAAAACTGCTCCAATACAACCAACATTGCCTGAAAATATTGAGAAGTTAGTTAACTTCATGCAGGATACAGGCGGAGACATACAGGACTATGTAAGATTAAACACAAATTACGACGATGTTGATAAAAACGTGCTAGTAAAAGAATATTATAAACACACTAAGCCACATCTTAGCGCTGAGGAGATTGCTTTTGTTATCGATGATAACTTTGCATTCGACGAAGACATAGATGAGGATAACGAAATACGCAAGAAAAAGATTGCGTATAAAGAAGAAGTTGCAAAAGCTAAACAGTTTTTGGAAGAAACTAAGAACAAATACTATGATGACATCAAGTTGAGGTCTACCGGTAGTTCTAATCAAACCGAAGCAGAAAGCTTTTTCAATAGATTCAAGGAGAATGAGGCGCAAGCCACCAAAAACCAAGAAATATTTAAAACAAACACTAAGCAATTATTTTCACAGGAATTCGAAGGTTTCGATTTTAACGTAGGAGATAAGACATTTAGAATGAGTGTTCCAAATGTGGAAAAGGTGTCCGAAAGGCAGCAGGATATAGGCAATTTCATCAATAAGTTTACTGGTGATAGCGGAGTTCTGGAAGATACAGCAGGTTATCACAAAGCTTTATATGCAGCAAGCAACCCTGACAAAATGGCAAGCCATTTTTATGAGCAAGGTAAAGCTGATGCAATTAGAGAGATAACTAATAAGTCAAATAACGTATCAACTGAAGCCCGCCAGGCTGCTCCAAAAGGAGATGTCAAGCTGGGTAAATGGACAATAAAAGGTGTAAGCGACGGAAATTCTTCAAAATTAAAAATTAAGAAATTTTAAAATAATTAAAAAATGGCAATAACACCAGAATTTGGGAGTTTAATCCCAACACAAACCACGCAAGCACTTGCGACAAACTATTTACAATGGAACAACAACGGCGGAGCCGCTGGAATTCCTGACAATTTCGCTGACTTTGCTCAGCAGTACTTACCAGAAGTATACGAAGCTGAAGTAGAACGTTATGGAAACAGAACACTAAACGGATTCTTACGTATGGTAGGAGCAGAAATGCCAATGTCTTCTGATCAAGTTATTTGGTCTGAACAAAACAGATTGCATATATCTTACGACGGTGTAGAGCAAGTATCTACTGGTACTACTTCAGTTATTGAGGTTAATCCAGCCGCTACTGCAGGAGTACAAAATGTAATCTCTGTAAACGATACAGTAGTAGTTTTAGATCCAGCAGGATTAGAGGCTAAAGGTATCGTAACTGCATCTACACTTGGAGCTGCAGGAACAATTACTGTTCAGCCTTTTGCTGGTACTTCTTTGACAACTCAAGGATTTGCTGCTACCGGATTGAAAGTATTTGTTTACGGATCTGATTACTCTAAAGGAACTAGTTTAGAAGCTGGTGGCCCTGGTAACTCAGCTGCACGTAATTCTATCAACCCAGTAATGACTCAGTATGTTAACTCTCCAATCATTATTAGAGATCAGTTCGTTGTATCTGGTTCTGATACTGCGCAAATCGGATGGGTAAACGTTGCAACTGAAGATGGAACTGACGGATACCTTTGGTATTTGAAAGCTGCATCTGAAACTAAATTACGTTTCGACGATTATTTAGAAATGGCAATGGTAGAAGGAGAACTTAATCAAGTAGCTGCTACACAATTAACTCAGCCAGGGACTCAAGGTTTATTCGCAGCTATTGCTGACAGAGGGAATATTGAAACTGGATTTACTGCAGCGAATGGTTTAGCTGAATTTGATAACATTCTTAAGAACCTTGATAGTCAAGGGGCTATTGAAGAAAACATGTTATTTAATAATAGACAAACTTCTCTTGACTTTGATGACATGCTAGCGGGATTATCTGCTGGAGCAAATGGAGGAGTTGCTTATGGTTTATTTGAGAACTCTTCGGACATGGCACTAAACTTAGGGTTTACAGGCTTCCGTAGAGGTTCTTACGATTTCTATAAGACTGATTGGAAATACTTAAATGATGCGTCCACTCGTGGTGCTATCGATGGAGTATCTTCTATTGAAGGCGTTATGGTACCAGCTGGAACTTCAACTGTTTACGATCAAGTTTTAGGAACTAATATTCGTCGTCCATTTTTGCACGTACGATACAGAGCTTCTCAAACTGATGACCGAAGAATGAAGCAATGGGTAACTGGATCAGTAGGTGGAGGAACAGGCTCTACTCTTGACGCAATGGAAATTAACTTCTTATCAGAAAGATGTTTAATTACTCAAGGAGCTAATAACTTCGTATTATTCAAAGGAATCTAAGGATTTCAATAATAAAGGCGAGGGTCTTCGGATCCTCCCTTTTATTTTAACTATTTAATTATATTATATTATGGCAAATAAAAAACCAGCAGCTAAAAAGAAAGCGGCTAAAACGGAGCCTATTGCAGAAATAGCTTCAGCACAAGTAGAAACAGTAGAAACAGTTAAACCTGTATTTACTAAACCAGTAGAACCTGCGAAACCAGAATGGGAAATTAAAGACAGGGTATATTTTTTAAAAAATGATGCCGAACCATTAACCCATACAATCCCAGGTAAACATACTCCAAAGCATTCTTTATTATATTTTGACGAAGAAACAGGAGTACAAAAAGAAATTAGATATGCAACCAATCACTCATCCCCTTTCAAACAAGATCAAAAAGGTGAAGCAACAATGGGACATATTGTATTTAGAGAAGGTGTATTGACAGTGCCTAAAGAAAAACAAAACTTACAAAAGTTATTATCTTTGTATCATCCATTAAAAGATCGTATATACGAAGAGTATGACTCAGTTGAAGAAGCGGAAGACGACATAGATGTACTTGATATGCAGGTTGATGCAGCTATTATTGCACGAGAAATGGATGTTGACGAAGCTGAAGCAATACTAAGAGTTGAGGTTGGAAGCAAAGTTAACAGCTTATCCTCTAAAGAAATTAAAAGAGATCTTAGATTGTTTGCGCGTCGTAATCCTCAGTTATTCCTAGAATTAGCTCAGGATGATAACGTACATTTACGTAATGTAGCAATAAAAGCTACTGAAGCAAATATACTGAGTTTATCTCAGGACCAGAGAACATTTTCATGGGCATCAACAGGCCGAAAGCTTATGAATGTTCCTTTTGACGAAAACCCATATTCAGCAATGGCTGCGTACTTCAAAACAGATGAAGGTATGGAAGTTTTCAGATCCATAGAAAAGAAGTTTTAATTAGTAGTTTTTTATAAAACTATGTAATTATAATAAGTAGACTATATTAACCGGATTCGTAACTGAGTCCGGTTAATAATATATAAAACAAAATATAATGGCAATAAATGTAAATACAGTTTATAGAACGGTTTTACTTATATTAAATAAAGAACAACGGGGAATGTTAACCCCTGATGAATTTAATAAGGTAGCTACACAGGTTCAATTAGAAATATTTGAGGGTTACTTTAATACACTAGATCTTCAAGTTCGTAAGCCTGACAATATTACTGAATACGGTGATAAAATAAAAAACACTAATCAGGATATATCTATATTCAAAGAATACGGTGATTGCACATTTAACGCGGCAGAAGGCAAGTTTATTTTGCCTGTAGAAAACAGCGGCTCTGTTTACTCACAATCTTTTTTGGGTACAGGTACACAATCTTCGTTTGTATTTACATCAATTACAGCAGCTCAATTAAGTTCAAGCGTTATATATGTTTATGTTAACGGAGAACTTTTATCTTCAAATTCCTACAATATAGGAGGCGGCGCTATTTCATTTAACACAATCCCATCTTTAAACCAAACTATATTAGTTACAGCAAAGCCTAATAGCTTCTACACATTAGGGTCTGTATTTTACAAAAACGAAAAAGAATTACAGCTTGTTCAAAGGAATGAACTGCCTTATTTAAAAGGCAATCCACTTATAGCTCCCACCGTTAACTATCCAGTATTTTTATATGAAAACGAAAAAATACAAGTCTTACCAGAGGCTATTACTTCGGATATAGCTGTTAGTTATTTAAGAAAGCCTATGGACGTAAGATGGAACTTTACTGTGCCTACAGGTCAAGCATATTATAGTTATACCGCTGCAGGATCTATTGATTTTGAATTGTCTAAAAAAGAACAATCTAATATAGTAACCAGAATACTTCTTTATGCGGGAGTAGTAATTAAAGACCCTACTATAATACAAGTAGCTCAACAGCAGGTACAAGCAGAGACAATTAAAGAAACATTATAAGATATGGCAATACCTAACGGCGGCTTAATAACCGAAACTAACGAACAATATTACGCGGGATCGCAAAGATTTTTATGCGAAGATGCAGGCGGAACTAGCGTTTTTGTAGCAACTTTTAATACAGATTTAATTTTTGGATCTTATGATCCGTCAAGTACAGATTATGCATTAAATAATTTTGCTCTTTACACTAGTCCCACCAGTCTACCAGGATCTTATACAGAGTATACCTTAGAATTTACTGTAAAAGACAATGTTATCACCACTACCACACCTATACCCGTAAACAGCTACTGGGTAGTGCAACTAAAAACTTTAGATGGCGGAAAATATGGTGATGAAAATGCATACGGAGATATTGTACAACAAAATCAAGGAGGTTATGCTTATACGTCTTTAAGCGATATTATAGATGCTTTTATGACTATATATGTAGGAGAAGGTAAATTAATACTTGATGTTAAACGCACGGATGTTATATTTCACGCTAAGCGAGGATTACAAGAGTTTAGCTACGACACTTTAAAAACTATTCGTTCTCAAGAGCTTACGGTTCCCGCTAACCTTAATCTAGCTGTACCTCAAGATTATGTAAACTACACGGCTATATCTAGAATAGACAGTACAGGAGTTAAACGTCCAATTTTTCCAGCTAATACATTACATGTTTCACCTTATCAGGTTCCATTACAAGATGGGATTGGACAAATTACTACAGATAACTTCGGGGATCAATTAGAGGGTTCCTCTATAACGAATGAAAGATGGGCAAACGCTAATGCTAGCTTACTTGCTGGAAACATAAGCAGACAACAGTATAATGACATTGTAGATACATTAAGTTTTGATTTAGCCGCAGGACAGAGGTATGGGGGAGACCCACAATATATGCAATCAGGAGGTTGGTTTAATATGAATGAAAGAGACGGCACTATAATGTTTTCATCTAACCTTAGAGACAAACTAATTGTATTGGAGTATATATCCGATGGGCTAGCCTACGAGGGATTGGATTTTAAAGTACCTAAGATGGCCGAAGAGGCATTATATGCTCATATATCTCACGCGATCATTTCGACACGAATGGGGCAGCCTGAGTACATTGTACAGCGACTTAAACGAGAAAGATACGCTAAGTTAAGAAATGCAAAGATAAGACTGTCAAACATTAAACTATCGGAGATAGTACAAGTAATGAGAGGTAAATCTAAATGGATTAAATAAGAATTAAATGGCACAAGAAATAAAAAATACTTTCCTTAAAGCTAAGATGAATAAAGACTTAGACGATAGGATTATACCTAATGGCGAATACAGAGATGCATTAAACGTAAGTGTTGGTCGTTCGGAGGCTGATAATGTAGGAGCTGTAGAAAACATTATAGGTAATTCTTTAATAACTCAAACAGATTTAGGTGACATTGAAATAATAGGCCAACTCGTAGATTCATCTAACGACAGAGTTTTTGTTTTTCTTACAGATTATTCAGATCCTAATCCTGAAAATCCTACCGATGCGCCTTTTGGAACACAACATTATATATATGTTTTTAATACCCGTTCTGGAGACTACACTAAATTAGTGCAAGGAGAGTTTTTAAATTTCTCTACAACTAACAGAATTATAGGAGTTAATCTTATAGAAAGTTTATTATTTTGGACGGATGATAGAAACCAGCCTAGAAAAATAAATATTAACTTAGCTAGTACTATAGTTCAATCAGGCAGGTCCTCTTCTAATGATGAAGACACGGAATATTATACCGAAGAACATCAAATATCTGTAGCTAAATATTCTCCATACCAACCCATAAATTTAGTAAACAAATTAAGAGTAGTAGCTTCAGGTGGAGCCTCAGGTTATATTACTGTAGAAGGAAATAGAGTTGAAGAGCTAGAGCCTTTTATAGGTGGCATTTTGGTATCCCCTGAAGATAATTTAAGCGGAGAAGATTATTTGACAATAACAAACGTAGTTTTTGTAGCTAGTAAAACAAGAATAACTTTTGAACCCGATATACCAGGAGGTAATACACCGACCCCGGGATCTTATTATACTTTGTTTGCTTCTACAATGACTAACAAAAAAGATGATCCTAGTTGGCCGGGAGATCCTGATTACTTAGAAGATAAATTTGTGAGGTTTAGTTATAGGTTTAAGTACGACGACAATGAGTACTCCCTTATGGCTCCCTTTACTCAGATAGCTTATATACCTAAGCAAAAAGGTTATTTTGTACATGGACAAGAGGATGCAGCTTATCGGTCAACAGTTCTTGATTGGTTTGAAAACAATGTTCAAAATATTGAACTTAACATTCCTCTACCTTGCCCTGGCAATAGATTAAACTCTCACTACAAAGTTTCTGAACTAGAAATTCTTTTTAGAGAATCTGATTCCGTTGCCGTGAAAGTTCTTGAGTCTGTTTCTGCTAGTGAGGTGAGCACTTTTTCAAAAGGCAATAACATATATACGTATGACTATCAATCACGTAAGCCTTATAGAACATTAGCAGAAGCTCAGACCGTTAGAGTTTTTGACAAAGTGCCTGTAAGAGCTCAGTCTCAAGAAGTCTCAGGTAATAGAGTTATTTACGGAAACTATAGGGATCAACATACTCCTCCCACGGCATTAAATTATAATTGTAGGATAAACCGTAAACTAGAAACAGGCAAGTATAATAACTTTGTAGAGTATCCTACCCATACAGTAAAAAGAAATAGAAATTACCAAATTGGGTTTGTGTTATCGGATAAGTTTGGTAGAACTTCCCCTGTTATATTATCTAATGTTGATTTAGGAGCTACCGAAGGTGATAAGTTTTTTTCAGGATCAACTATATATAGCCCATACGATTCCGGACCTGACGATACTCCTAACATTTTAGAATGGTTTGGAGATACTATTCAAGTTTTAGTTAACGAAGCAATTTCATCTACTAAAAACTTAAGCGCAGGTACGCCCGGACTTTATGCAATAGAAAACAAAAGGGATACTTCAGGCGAAGGTTATGCAGTACTACCGGATGACATACTTATAAACGGCAATGTATATCAGTTTAGATGGGATTCTAGTTATACTAATAATAAAAATTTACCAGCTGAAAACGATTATTTAAGAGGACAATTCGAAGATTTTGTAGAGGTTAAATCTATTGATCAAATTGATCCTGCTCTAAACCTTTATCAAGTTATAACTGATGGTCAGGTAAACGAAAGTTATTTAAGAGAAGAAAATTTACCAAGTAATAGTCCTGATTTAAAATTTTCGTATAGATTAAATGACTTAGGCTGGTACAGTTATAAAATAGTTGTGAAACAAACACAGCAAGAATATTATAATGTATACTTGCCCGGAATACTTAACGGATATCCCGGCCAGGCTTATAAATGGACTGAGTTATCTACCACCGATGATGATACCGGAAAAATAGTAGGAGATTTTACACTTACTTTAAGTGGATATAAATTCCCTAACGAATTAGATGTGACTGCGCATACCGTGCTTTTTAATGACAATATTAACAAAATACCTAGGGATTTAGCAGAAGTAGGTCCTGATCAAAAACAGTACAGATCTTCGGTAGTTTTGTATGGTAGAGTTACAAATATAATGACACCAGCTTATGGCCCTACTTGGGGAGAGCCAGGAACCTCTTACAATTTAGGAAGAGAACATTTATCTAAACCTAAAAATATACAATATTACCCAAGAACAATTGCTTCTGGAGTCAACGCCGTTAAGCATGTTGCAACTCAAGTTGGTAACGCTAGAGATATGCAAATGGGCTTAGACGATTTATCACCTAGTGCTTTGAAATTACCTATAGTAGGTTTATATGGAGAGGATTCAGGCGGCGAAGGGGGTCAAGACGTGTTTTATAGTTTAGACTCTAATCCTTTAATAGCAAAAATTTCAACGGAAGATAAATCAATTGGTTGGCCAAATACTAGATCTCCTTATAATTTTGATACTTGGGCACCAGGACAGGAGGATCTTCCAGAATTTTTATTTCCTCAAAACATGCTTCCGGGATTGGCCGTTTATGAAACTGAGCCAGTTGAATCTAATTTGGATATATATTGGGAAACATCGTCTACTGGCTTAATAGTTGATCTTAACGCAGACATTAATGGGTTTGCAGGAGCAGCTTTAGCTTTAGATGGTTATTCTTGGGCTTTTAACGAGGGAATGACAAAAGGTGATGTTGTTACTACACCTTTTAGGCCGATTGATAGTGAGGGTAATCCTTATGTTGTTGCTCCTGACGTTCAAATTGCGTCAGTTACTAAAAACGTAAACGGAGATACAGTTGATGCCACCACGATGTTCAAGCTGCAGCCTCACACACAATCCGGTTATTTTGAAATACTTTTTGACCAAAACAATATTCAGTTTGTTGAAAACAGCTACAACAATGATGTGTATACGTTTAACTTAAATGTTGAAACAGATGAAGGATTTCTTTCTGAAATAACTATACAGGGTGAACCTGGAGGAGATGGAGCATTAGCAAATGTAAAACCGTTTTTTGACAATTTTACTCCTGCAAACAACGGAGTTGCTCAGTGGGAATTAGCTTCAAGCGAATCTACCATAATAGAATCTAGCGAATGGACGGGCGTTACCAATGGTGCACATCCTAATGTAAACGGTGGAGCACCTTACGAAAATGGCTTAGTATACAGCTTTGTTATGAGAAACCCCAATGAAAGCATACCCGGGGAAGATAATGGTAATTGGCAAATGAACCCTTCGAACGGCGAGCTAACCTGCCAGGCCGGAGAAACCGCAAATGGGGTATATCAAATAACTTTAATTTTAACAGACGCGAGTGGGGATACTCAAGGTAATGGAAATTTTACTGCTTTAACACATACACAAGACATGGATGTTATAGTAGGTTATCCTACAGTTAACCCAGGAGTATTAACAACTCAGGAAGATTGGTGTGTATTGAATCCTTTCAATAACGGAAATGCGCAGGATCCAATTCTCTATCCATCAACTCAATATAATAGAGCATTAAGTAATATAGCAGGCAATAATTATGGTACTGGTAATGTAAGTAATGGCAATGACGGTATATGGTATATAAGCAAAGATCCTCAAGGCCAATTTCAATTGCCAGGAGTTACTGCTTCTAATCCACTAACTGACGTAGATAATAACATATTTTCTAATAAAATTTCCGGGGGTAATACAACAATTCACAGATTGGGACCTAATGATACAACTACCTCGGCCGCAAGTGCGCACTCAAGAGGAACTTTAGCATTTTCACTGAACCTGTCTTGGAATCGAGTAGGCTCCCAACCTTATCCCTCAGGTGCTATTGAGGTACCGGCTATTTCTATGTTTTGGAGAGCCGAAGGCAGTGAGGATTGGAATGCGTTTGGTAGTGGTGAAGACTCAAGATTTGATTATAACAATACAGAAATGCCAGGTGCAGCTTTACTTAATCTTGCGTCAACTTTCTATGAATTTATAATTCCCCCGTCGGAACCATGGACCTTTTATTGGTCTGCACTTAGAGCTTTTGACAAACTAGATTTTGACGGAGACAATCATATTGAGTATGCAATATTGGTTAAAAATTTCACTAAAGAAGCTACCAATCAAAATCCATCTGAAGCACTATTCTGGGTTCAAACAGATGATTTACACTACCATGAATGCATTCCAAGAATGGGGCTAAACGCCGCAAACGAGCAAACCACCTCTGGGGGTACTACTTATCCAGGTAGAAACTCTGCAGGGTCATATACATTTAATCGAAGTGTAGGGTCTAATGATTACTCTATTGCAGCTAGCCAAGATCCTCAATATACCGTTTATGCAGAAACCCCTTATGTAGAATATGTTAATGCTTTTTACGAGGACCCTGAATTAACAACAATATGGACTCCAGCTGAACTCGAGCCAATAATTAATTTTGAGTGGACGGGAGATGTACCAGTAACAAATAATGATCCTGTGTATAAATGGTTTGATTTTCCAGCGTTTGAAAGCGGATCTGGAACCAGCCTTGACACGGTTATACCAAGGGGAGTAGCTTTTTATGATCCGAGCACTGGAATTAAATTTAAACCTGCAGGGAACGGGGATTTAAGTGCTCGACAATCGACTAAATGGGATAACACTGTTCCGTCTTCTCCACTAGAGTTTTGGGGAACAACTAGGCTACAATTTAACAGAAATTGGCCAACGCCTTAAAATTAATTTTTAATAATTATATACAAAATAAATGGCAGCAATAATAGAATTAAAATATTTTAATGCTTTTGCTTTAAAGAAAATTAAAAAAATAGTCGATGTAACCCCCGGAACTACAGGTCTAATAACCTCAGGCGGAGGAAGCTTATTAACTCTCGATGCAATAAAAACCCCCGCTACTTTTAGAGCAACAGGAGATGGCGGGACTCATGAGTTTACTATAAATACTATTGTTTTATCAGAGCTAATAGCTCCTTATGTTTTGACCGTAACAATAGCGGGTGTAAACATACCCCCTGGCGACCCTACTTTTGGGTGGAGTGTTAGTGGATCAACCATAACGTTCTCTTCGAATATACCAAATCTTGAAGAAATGATTTTAACGTCTACACCTCCTCTTACTTTTGACGAGACAGAAATGAACGTAGGCCAAGAGGTTACATTTTCGTATGCAGATCTTTTAAATCCAACAATTTTAAGATTTTACAAAGGTAATATAACTGAAAGATTAAATGATCAACAAATATTAATATTTCCAGTTCCAATCAATTTTAGTTTAATACCAATTCCTGGGGAAACAGAGGTTAAAGCTACATTTGGAAAAATAACTGATTTTCAATTTATACCCGGGGCTTATAGAGAAGATGGTGAAGAAGACAGAGCAGAAAGCTGGCTCCTTGAGGAGTCTAGAATACGGGGAGGCTATAATAACTCAACAGTTGATTTTGGTGTAAGAGCTTACTTAGTAGAGGACGAACCTAAACAATCCCATAAATTTAGTGGGCTAATACATTCAGGCCCATTTAATTCAAGAACAGGATTTAATGCTACTAATCAATTTAGTGTAGCGGAAGATATAACAAGAACTATAGACCCATCTAATGGCTCAATACAAAAGTTGTACGCAGAAGATACTAATCTTATTATATTCCAAGAAAATAAAGTTAGTAAATCGCTTATTGATAAAGACGCAATATATACCGCCGAGGGTAATCCACAGGTAACTGCTACCAATAGAGTTATTGGACAGAATGTGTCATTTGGGGGAGAGTTTGGTATAAGCAAAGACCCGGAATCTTTTGCGGTAAATGGTTATAGAAAATACTTTACAGACAGAGATCAAAACATTGTATGTAGATTATCAAGAGATGGAATAACACCTATTTCAAGTGCAGGTATGACTGATTTCTTTAGAGATAGTTTACCTTCTGCATCTTACATAAGAGGAGGCTGGGATGCTCATAATAAACAATACGTAGTTTCTATTGGTGGCAGCGGACAAAAAGTTACTTTTGACACCTTAGCTTATGATGAAGTTTCTAAAGGATGGGTTAGCAGATATAGTTACAACCCTAATTGGATATTTAGTATTAATAATAATTATTACACTGCTTATAGTGGCAAGCTATGGAAACATTATACATTAAATCAAGGTAGTGACAATAGAGGAATATTTTACGGAACACAATATCCTTCTACTATATCGGTAGTATTCAACGGAGCACCCTCGACTATTAAAAATATGCAAGCAGTTAACTATGAAGGGGACAGTGGGTGGAGCATGGATAGTTTTATAACAAATACAGACGAAGCTTTAGCTATTTCACCTTCAGTGGTAGCATCGACGTTACAACAAATGGAAAACCAAATGTTTACAAGCTCCTTCAAAGCTAAGGAAGACAAATATTACGGTACATTAATTAATGCTAGTCCAATATTAAGCGGAGAGGTCGTTTTTGGGTCCTCATCGTCTGGTGTTAAAGGATTTTACGGGGAAATAACTATGCGATTAGATAATGCCGGGAAGGGTAGTAAAGAAATTTTTGCAGTATCTACTACATTCGTGCGCTCGTCATAGCGTAGCTTTTGGTTAAACCATGTAATTATATTATTATGAATAATAATAGCTTAGCTAAATATACCGGCTCTACTGCGGAAGGAATACAGCAAATAACAGATCTACTAGTTGAACAAGGCGGGAATTTACCTGAAAGCTTAGAAATGTTAGGAATGAAGCATTCCTTTACAGACGGTATATATGCAAGAGAAATGACAATACCGAAGGATACTATGGTTGTTGGTAAGATACATAAACATCGACATCATAACTTCTTGCTTAAAGGCGAGATACTAGTTGCTACAGCAGAACAAGGTGTACAGCATTTAAAGGCACCTATGATGATTGTTTCCGAACCAGGAACACAAAGAGTAGGCTATGCGTTAACGGAGACCGTATGGACGTGTATACACAAGAACGAAGATAATATAGAAGATTTAGAATTGCTAGAGGAGATTAACGTTGTTGATACTCCTCAGCAATATTTAAAATATAAAGAACAACTTAAAATACAATAATATATGGCATGGGCAATGGCAGTCGGAGCTGCGGTATCGATCGGCGGAGGGTTGATAAAAGGCAGTAAGGCTAAGAAAGCAAAAAGAGCAGCCGAAGAGGAAAAACAGCGGCAAGCTGCAGCTATCAAAAAATTTGAGGCTGGCAGACAAAACCCTATGAATCCTTATTCGGGAGCTAAAAACTTAGCGGATCAGGTTAAGGATTTGAGTGGAAACTTAAGCAATCCTTATGCTAATATAGGTGTTGCTACGCAGGCAGCAGAATTTCAAGCTGAACAGTCCGATATGGCTTTAGCAGCTACATTAGATACTCTGCAAGCTACAGGAGCAAGTGCCGGTGGCGCAACCGCTTTAGCTAATGCGGCTCTTAAATCTAAAAAACAAGTTTCGGCTACATTAGAAGCACAAGAAGCTAAAAATTCACAGCTACAAGCTCAAGGCGAGGCTAAGTTACAACAGTTAACAATGAACGAACAAGCTAGAGTTCAAGCAGGTAAAATTTCTGCGACTAATACATATAACCAACAACAAGCTACCGGTAAACAATTTCAATTTAGCACACAAGAAGCTAGAGACAATGCTACCTTAAATAGAATGTCCGGCGGTTTAGATCAAGCCCGAATGGATTCAGCTAATGCTACTAATGCTCAGAACGATGCATTAAGTGGTATGATCAGTGGCGTAGGATCTGCTATTGGAGCAGGAATAAAAGGAGGAGCCTTCTCAAAGGGGGGTAACGCCTCCTCAGGAGGCCAGCTAGCAACTATAGACACTGAAATAGCGGGAGCAGGAGAAACATCGGCATGGAATACTAATACAACAACACTAAATTCTTCAGCTACTCTTCCTGAATACAGCCAACAAGACCTACAAGATATAG
>Ga0181412_1000461_pt1 | contig 17565 bp, 27 predicted proteins | sample 35SPOviralmetaG_FD_130113 | JGI IMG/M metagenome (GOLD analysis project Ga0181412, IMG submission 130113) | Marine viral communities from the oligotrophic San Pedro Time Series (SPOT) site, San Pedro Channel, CA, USA - 35 SPOT_SRF_2012-08-15 | ecosystem: Environmental > Aquatic > Marine > Strait... | reverse complement strand
TACACCCCCGCACTCAACGCTAACCTGAACGTTGACGACACTGGTAACACCTTCGCTGGTGTTCTGCAAGGTAAGTATCGTGTATACATCGATCCTTATTCTGCAAACCTTACCTCTGCAAACGCATCGAACGGTAACCAGTACTACGTTGTTGGTTATAAGGGTACTTCACCTTATGACGCAGGTCTCTTCTACTGCCCATACGTTCCTCTTCAGATGGTTCGTGCAGTTGGTGAGAACTCCTTCCAGCCCAAAATTGGCTTTAAGACCCGCTACGGTCTTGTTGCTAACCCATTCGCAGAAGGAACAACCGTTGGCGCAGGTCGCCTCAGAGTTAACAGCAACCGCTACTACAGACGCGTTGCTGTCAAGAACCTCATGTGATATTTGCCTACGGGCATTCACATTTTACAGGAGGGTCTTCGGACCCTCTTTTTTTGTCCATAAATATCTAATAAAACAAAACGATGTCAACTCCTATTGATAATAGAAACTTTTTAGCACCTACTGGTTTTAAATTTGTAATTGATAGGGCTAGACAAGTATCTTATTTTTGCAATCAAGCAAACATTCCTCAACTTGATTTAGGTGTTGCAACTCAACCTAACTACTTGAATGATATTCCAGTACCAGGTGATAAAATCGATTTTGGTGATTTAACTTTAAGATTTCTCATTGATGAGGATCTTGGAAATTATATGCAGATTCAAAAATGGATTCGTGGTTTAGGATTTCCTGAATCTATGGAAGAATTTAATAAATTTGAATCGGGTAAAACTTTACCCAACAATAGAAACATAGGAGGATATGTTAAAAAAGGGGATGACATATATTCTGATGGAACACTACAAATTTTAAATAGCGCCAACATTCCTAAGTATCAAATAAACTTTAAAGATATGTTCCCAACTTCAATATCTACTGTTGTGTTTGATGCTACTGATACGGATATTGAATACTTTACAGCAGAGGTATCTTTCAAGTATTCTATCTATAATATTACTGATAACAGAGGTACTCCTTTATGAGTTTTGATCTTGATAAGATTCAAGATATGTGGGTAAAAGATTCTAAATTAGATCCAGATAACTTACATACAGAATCTTTAACTATTCCTTCACTTCATGCAAAATATTTTGAAATATATAATACAATCTTTTTACTAAGAAAAAAAGCAGAACAGCAAAGAAAAAACATAAGACACGACCGCTATGAATATTTTGCTGGAAAAGCAGATCCTGATGTTTATGTAGATAATCCATTTCCTAAAAAAATTAGGGATAAGGATACTATGCAAAAATATCTGGATGCAGATGAGAAACTTTCAACAGTTTCATTGAAAATCGATTATTACGATACAATGTTAGTTTACCTTGAAAGTATACTTAAACAAATAAGTAATCGCACCTATCAAGTTAAAAACGCAATAGAATTCATGAAATTTAATTCAGGATTGGGGTGATGGACTCCGAAGAATTTGAGCCTAAAGAACCTAATTATTCAGTAGGATTGTCTATTCAAGATGTATATCTTTTGCACCATTGTGTAACTGAGACACTAAAAAATTGGCCTGGTTCTCCTGCTAGACCTTGGAGAGAACAGGAACATCTATGGTATTTGAGAGACAATTTATACCGAATGATATTAGAATACAGGTTTGAAAATATGTAATAAATATTTGCAGATGTATGGATACCCGTGATTGATACTACTGCAAATCTTATTATATCCAAATCTAACGAAGTATTTTTAAAAATTAATACTGAACCACACATTGAATACGAACTTAGAGATCACTTTAAGTTTGAAGTTCCTAATGCAAAATTTATGCCACAGTACCGTGGTAGAAACTGGAACGGAGAGATTCATCTCTTTGATATGCGTTCCAAGCAAATCTATGTCGGTCTGTTAGATAAGATTGTATCCTTCTGTGAGAATTACGGATACACTTATAGGTTTGAAGATAACAAATTCTATGGAACTCCATACGAAGAGAATCAAGGTATCTCTATGGAGGGTGTTAAGGATTATATGAATTCCATTTGTGTCCATACTCCCAGGAAGTATCAAATTGAGGGAGTATACGGTGCCCTAAAACATAATAGAAAACTATTGATATCTCCCACTGCCTCTGGCAAATCGTTGATGATTTATTCTCTAGTAAGATATTACGTTGACAGAGGAGAAAAAATTCTTTTAGTTGTTCCAACGACATCTCTTGTAGAACAGATGTATAAAGATTTTGTTGATTATGGTTGGGATGCTGAGTCATACTGTCATAAGATATATTCAGGGCGTGAGAAAAGTAATAATGCTCCAGTAACAATCACAACCTGGCAGTCTGTATATAAACTAGAACGTTCTTTCTTTGAAGATTATGGTGTCATTATAGGCGATGAGGCACATTTGTTCAAGTCCAAATCATTGATTAACATCATGACTAAACTTCATCATGCAAAGTATAGGTTTGGGTTTACAGGAACTTTAGATGGCACACAAACGCATAAATGGGTGTTAGAGGGATTGTTTGGTCCATCATACAAGGTAACTAAAACAGAAGAATTAATGAGACAAGGGCACTTGTCCCAATTAGATATTCAATGTTTAGTTCTTAAGCATCCTCCCAAAACTTTCAATGTTTATGAGGATGAGATACAGTATTTAATCACTCATGAGCAAAGAAATAATTTCATTAAAAATCTAGCATTAGATATGAATGGTAATACTCTTATTCTTTATTCTAGAGTAGAGTCTCACGGTCAGATACTTTATGACCGAATAAATAATGATAAGGAAGGTGATAGAAAAATATTTTTCATCCATGGTGGTGTGGATGCTGAAGAAAGAGAATTGGTAAGAGAAATAACCGAAAAAGAGTCAAATGCAATTATCGTTGCCTCTTATGGAACTTTTTCTACCGGTATCAATATTAAAAATCTCCATAATGTTATCTTCTCTTCACCCAGTAAATCTAGAATCCGAAATCTTCAAAGCATTGGACGAGTTCTCAGAAAAGGAAAGGATAAAGTAAAAGCAACCCTATATGATATTGCTGACGATTGCTCTACAAAGAATAAAAGAAATTACACTTTAAATCATTTTATTGAAAGAATAAAAATTTACAATGAAGAAAAGTTTAACTACGAAATTATTAGTATCAAGATTAGAGGCGGTATATGATTGAATGGTGGAAACAAAGAAAGGAGGCTCAAGCAAATGGGAATTGAAGACGACTTCTATGCAACAGTTAAATTTAAATCTGGTGAAGAAATATTTGCAAAGATAGCAGCGTCTGAAGAGAATGATAAAACTATCTTGTTAGTTTCTAATCCAGTTATAATAAAAGAAGTAAAAGGAAAGGGTAATGAAATCAAAGGTTATAAGATAGAACCTTGGTTGAAATCCACTACAGAGGACATGTTTGTAGTAGATATTACAAATGTTCTTACTATGTCTGAATCATCTGATATAGAAATGATCACGATGTATCAAGAGTTTTTAAGAACTAATGAAAATAAAAACAATCCGTATCATAAGTTAGATAGGAAAATGGGATATCTTGCCAACGTCAATGATGCTAAAGAGATCTTAGAGAAGCTCTATAAATCTAAGTAATAGCTTGCTTATCAACCCCTACAAAGGTATTCTACTGTTAATCTGGTATCTTGTCAAGTAGATGATATGGTGATATAATTTATACATATTATATTATAAACTTATGTTAGGTTCTCCAGTGGCAAAAAGGAAAAGATCGGAACATTACGTTAACAATAAGGAGTTTCTTGCTGCTTTGATTAAATATCGGGAAGATATTGAAATTGCAGAGATTAAAGGAAATCCAAAACCTCCCATCTCCAGGTACATTGGAGAGTGCTTCTTAAAGATTGCTAATCATCTATCGTTTAAACCAAACTTCGTAAACTATATGTTCAAAGAAGATATGATTTCGGATGGTATTGAAAACTGTGTTCAATACGTTCATAACTTCAATCCAGAGAAATCCCAGAATCCCTTTGCGTATTTCACTCAAATTATTCATTATGCTTTTCTGCGTCGTATTCAGAGAGAGAAAAGACAGTTAGACATCAAAAACAAGATCATTGAACGATCTGGATACAGTGAGGTCTTTGACGACAACAACACCCTTGACGGATCCAACTACAGCGAGTATAATAGTATTAAGGATAATATTCATGCAAAGTTGCGCTACTGATGAAAATTGCTATCATTACGGATCAACATTTTGGTGCTCGTAAGAATTCCAAATTGTTTCATGATTACTTTTTGAAATTCTATAATGATATCTTTTTTCCTACCCTAGAAAAGAAGGGTATTACGACTGTTATCGATATGGGTGATACTTTTGATAACAGAACAGGTGTTAACTTTGGTGCATTGTCTTGGGCAAAAAGTAATTACTATGATCGACTTCAACAAATGGGAGTCAAAGTTCATACCATTGTTGGAAATCACACAGCATTCTACAAAAATACGAATTCAATTAACGCAGTAGATTTATTGTTGCGTGAATATACTAATGTTACTGTGTATTCTGAACCAGAGGAAGTTTTACTAGATAATCTTAAGGTTCTTTTTATTCCCTGGATCAATGAAGAAAATGAAAAAAAGACTTTTAAACTTATTGAAAGTACAGATTGCAAAGTGTCGATGGGGCACCTTGAGCTCAGAGGATTTGCGGCTAATAAACAATGCATCATGGAGCATGGTCATGACCGCAAATTATTTAAGAAGTTCATTCAAGTCTTCAGCGGACACTACCACACTAGATCGTCTAGTGATCAAATCTCGTATCTAGGTAATCCATATGAAATTTATTGGAATGATGTAAATGACCCTAGAGGATTTCATATCTATGATACAGAAACTTTAGAACTAGAACCGATTGATAATCCTTATAAGATGTTTAACATCATGTATTATGATGATGATTCGGCATCTTTGTTAGATGCAAGACCTTACGAAAATAAAATCGTAAAGATTATTGTTCGCAATAAACCAAGAGTTAAAGAGTTTGAAAAAGTTATTGATAAACTTTACTCTGCTGGTGTTGCTGAACTTAAAATCATTGAGAACTATAATTTTTCTGGATGGTATGATGATAAGGAAAATCTTGAGTTTGAATCTGAAGATACTCTTTCAATTTTAAATCGATATATAGAAGAGGCTGAAACTACTCTTAATAAATCTACATTAAGTATGTTCATGAAAGAGACCTATCAGGAAGCGTGTGAAATGGTTTAAATGTACATCCTAACGATTGAAGGTAAAGAAAAAGAAGGTGCATATTCAGTAGCGAATGAAGATGGAGAACGCATACTTTATCTCTTTCAAGCAGAGGATGATGCGACAAGATATGCTATGATGTTAGAGGATGAAGGCAATCAAGATATCCATGTAATAGAAATTGAAGACGAAGTAATACTAAAAACTTGTATCCTCAACGAATACAAATTTACGATAATAACTCCCAATGACATTGTGATTCCACCAGACACCGAGCATGATTTTATTTAAAACTATTAGATGGAAAAACTTTCTTTCTACTGGAAACCAATTTACTGAAGTTAGTCTTACTCAAAATAATACAAATTTGATTATTGGTTCTAATGGGTCAGGGAAGAGCACGGTCCTTGATGCTCTTACCTTTTCTTTGTTTGGAAAACCTTTCCGCAAAATCAATAAACCTCAACTCATCAATTCTATCAATGAAAAGGATTGTGTTGTTGAAGTTGAATTTGATATTGGTAAAACTGAGTGGCGCATTGTTCGTGGAATCAAACCAAACATCTTTGTGATTTATAGGGATGGTAAGGCATTAGACCAGCAATCATCTGCTAATGACCAGCAGAAGTGGTTTGAAAAAAGTATATTGAAAATGAATTATAAATCTTTTACTCAGATTGTAATTCTTGGTAGCAGCACATTTATTCCTTTCATGCAACTGACTGCAAATAATCGTAGGGAAGTTATTGAAGACCTTTTGGATATCAAAATCTTTTCTTCCATGAATTTTGTAATCAAAGAGAAGATTCGTCAACTGAGAGAACAAATTAAGACGATGACTCTTAAGAAAGATAATCTGAATGATAAAATAATCATGCAGAAAAATTTCATTGAGAAGATTGAAAAAGATTCTGAGTTTATGATTAATACGAAGAATAATCGTATTGATAAACTTGAAATTGAAATGCTTGAACATATGAAGAAAACTGATTATTATGATGAAGAGATAAAGGCAAAACAATTTGAGTTAGAATCTTTTGAAGGAGCAAAAGATAAACTCCGTAAGATGACTGATTTGAAGGGTAAACTTTCCAACAAAGTTTCAACGATTACAAAAGAGCATAAATTTTTTACTGAAAATACGGTTTGCCCAACTTGCACACAGAGCATTGAAGAAGACTTTAGAATAAATAAAGTCACTGATGCTCAAAATAAAGCAAAGGAATTGCAATCTGGATATCAAGAACTCCTAGATTCAATCGAACAAGAAGAACAGAGAGAGCATCAATTTACCCAAATTAGTAAGGAGATTACTTCTCTCACATATGGCATTTCTACAAGCAATACTTGTATCTCTGAAATCAGAAAACAAGTCAAGAATTTGGAATCGGAAATTCAAGGAATTACCAAGCAACTTGCAAACAGAACTGCTGAAGATGAGAAGTTAGAATCTTTCCAAAACAGTTTATCTGAAACCTACGATAAAATCGCAACTCTTAAAACTGAAAATGAGTATTGTGATTTTTCGTATAGTCTTCTAAAAGATGGTGGAGTTAAAAGTCAAATCATCAAGAAGTATCTTCCTCTGATTAATCAGCAGGTAAACAGATATCTTCAGATGATGGATTTCTATATCAACTTTAGTCTTGATGAAGAGTTTAATGAAACTGTTGAATCTCCTATTCATGAAAACTTTTCTTATGCTTCTTTCAGTGAAGGAGAGAAGATGAGGATTGACCTTGCACTTTTGTTTACTTGGAGAGAAGTTGCTAAGGTAAAGAACTCTGTTAATACTAATCTTTTGATTATGGATGAGGTTTTTGATAGTTCTCTTGATGGAATAGGCACGGATGAATTTTTGAAGATTATTCGTTATGTGATTAAAGATGCAAATATTTTTGTTATCTCTCACAAAGTTGGAATGGAGGACAAATTTGAAAGTGTCACTAGGTTTGAAAAGATTAAAGGATTCTCACGTATAGTGCGCTGAAGCGGACAGGACAATGAACACTCCAAACTGGAAACATCATTCTGGGAAAGAACAAAAACGCAAATTGAAACCTCAAGCACTACGACAACGTAAAGAAGCATTGAGATTTCTGAAGTTAAAGTTAAATGTAACAAGAACTACATTAAGTTAGCATACGCTAACTAAATAATCACAGAATTGAGATAAAGCTCTATGACCTAGGACTTTAATAATAAAGTTAAAACTGGAGTATGAATATGCACAATTTACTTTCTTATAATCAATTAGCTGGTTGGAAGCAAAGCGTGGAACATTTAAATCGAACCCTAGACCGTACAATGGATGAATCCGACGGCTTAAACGATTATTATAATTGCTTAATAGAGTGCGATGACGATCAGTCCACTTGTAAAAGAATTTGTAGGAGTATCTTAGACTAATCCATCTAATAAAACCAATAGGAGAACTGTCACCCAGGACCCCCGCCGCAAGGTGGGGGTTTGGTATTATATGGGTATCGATACGAAAACACCATGTCCATCAGGCACGAAATCAAATCACAACTCGCTAAACTGCTTGCTACGGAAGACCTTATTGTAGAGCACCGTCAAGTAGAGACAGCACAGTTTGATGTTCATACTCGGGTTCTAACTCTACCTCAGTGGGATCGTGCAAGTGAAGTTGTGTATGACCTTCTAGTTGGTCATGAGGTTGGACATGCCCTCTTCACGCCAGATGATGATGGTCCTAAAGGAGGGGTTCCTCATCAGTTCATTAACGTGACTGAAGATGCACGTATTGAAAAACTGATGAAGCGTAAGTATGCTGGGTTATATAAAACTTTTAGGAGAGGATATTCAGAACTTTCCAATGAAGATTTTTTCTGCCTTGAGAATGAAGACATTGGTAAGATGAATCTTGCTGACCGCGCTAATCTTCATTTCAAGATTGGTGATTATACTTATATTCCTTTTTTCAGTGCAGAGGAAGATTGTATTATCAAAACTATCTCTGATGCAGAGACTTTTGAAGATGCTTGTGAAGCAGCAAAAATGCTTCACAAGTATTGCGAGAAAAAACTAAACAATGAGGAACAACCTGAACTTCCTCAAAACCAAACTTCAGGTAGTAGCGATTCTAGTGTGGAGAAGAAAGATCAAGAAGAACTCACTACATCTGAATCTCAGGAACCTATTGATCCTATTGATAGCGAAAATACCTCTGGAGAGGAAGAGGTTGATACTCAGGAGGTTCAAAAACCCACAGATAATCTTGAAGTAAAAACTGCAGATAATCTTGAGGACAGACTAAAAGAACTTATCAATGACTCTGCTGGCGTTAATGTTTATGTAGAGAGACCAATCCTAAATCTGGATACCGTTATTGCTGACAATTCTGAGATTCATCAACTTATCGATGATGATAGTAAAAGGCAGAAAGATCAATATACCGAAACAGACCTTTACTATTATCAACTTATCGATGATCAATACGTAAACTTCAAACGTTCTGCTCAAAAAGAAGTTAATTATCTTGTGAAGGAGTTTGAGTGTCGTAAGGCAGCAGATTCTTATGCCCGTGCATCAACATCTAGAACCGGTGTTTTAGATTGTACTAAGCTACATACTTATAAGTACAATGAAGATTTGTTCAAAAAAGTGACTACTCTTGCTGACGGCAAGAATCATGGTCTTGTTTTTGTTTTGGATTGGTCAGGATCAATGTCGGATGTTCTCCTAGACACCTGCAAACAGATGTTCAATCTTATTTGGTTCTGTAAGAAAGTAAACATTCCTTTTGAAGTTTACGCTTTCAGTAATGAGTGGATTCGTAGGAGTTATGGGCAGGATTTACCTCTTCATTATGAAGAAAAAGAAGGACTTCTTGCTGTTGATGAAAACTTCATCATGATGAACATTTTGACTAGTAAGGTCAACAACAAAGTTCTTGAATCTCAACTCAAAAACATCTGGCGTATTGCTTCTGCTTTCAATCGTAACTCTTATGGAGGAAGATATACTGTCCCTATTCGTATGAGTCTTTCTGGAACTCCTTTGAATGAGAGTATTGTTGCATTGCATCAGATTCTTCCTATGTTCCAGCGCCAGAACAAACTCCAAAAGGTTCATTGCATTATTCTTACTGATGGTGAGGCAGGGCATCTCAATAGGCATGTTAAGATATTGCCTATGAAGGGCGACCCTTACATGGGATCTAATCGCCTTACTCTTAATACTTTTTTGAGAGACCGTAAGACTGGAACAACTTGCAAAGTTCCGCCAGAGCATTACAATTTCACCAATCTTATGTTGAAGAATTTGAAGGATAATTTTCCTTCAGTTAATATCATCGGTATTCGACTTCTAATGCCTAGAGATGGTAATCACTTTATTCGTATTCACGGCAATACTTATGAAGAAATTGAGGAGATGAGTCGCCGTTGGAAAAAAGAGAAGAGTTTTGTTATCAAGTCCTCTGGATATGATGCATACTTTGCTATCTCTTCATCAGCAGTTTCTCAGGATACAGAGTTTGATGTTGATGAAGGTGCTACCAAAACAAAAATTAAACAAGCATTTATCAAATCTCTTAAGACTAAAAAAATGAATAAGAGAGTTCTTGGAGAATTTATTTCACTCGTAGCATGAGAGAATTACCAGAATGGAAGAAACGGGCTCTACAAGACCCCAAATTAAAAGAGAGGCAGTTAGAAGTTCTAATGAACGGTCCTAAGTCTCTAGCAGATGCTTGGTTCCTCCAAGCAATGAAATACAAATACCGTAGGGACCGGTTCGGAGACTGACCACTCTGCCCCGACTTTGCTCCCACCCTGCCCTATAATACGGACATCAACAAACAAACCAATGGCCATCTCCACCGAATACATCAGTTCTTCGCTTCGTAATCTTTACGGTAATACATTTACAAGCGCAGAACTGAAAGCATGGTGTGCTATGAATGGAACTACTTATCAAACTGTTTCCAAAAAACTTGACCAATATAAAGTTGGTCGTGGTAAGTGGAATCTTGAAGTAACTCCGCAGAAAGTTGAAGAGATTGAGCGCACATATGAATCACCAGCAGCAATGCCTGCTGTTGAACAAAATCTTATTCCCAGTACAGATGATACCTTCGTCAAGTTTGGTAATTATGGCGATATTCGCAAGATTATTCAATCACGACTGTTTTATCCGACGTTCATTACGGGTCTTTCGGGTAATGGTAAAACGTTGTCTGTTGAGCAAGCGTGTGCTCAACTTGGAAGAGAACTCATCCGTGTAAACCTGACTATTGAAACTGATGAAGATGACCTTGTGGGTGGTTTCCGGCTTGTTGATGGGAATACTGCATGGCACAATGGTCCAGTCATCGAAGCACTTGAGCGAGGTGCAATCCTCCTTTTGGACGAAATCGACCTGGCATCAAACAAAATCCTCTGCCTTCAATCCATTCTAGAAGGTAAGGGTGTCTTCTTGAAGAAGATTGGTAAGTATATTCAACCAAAAGAAGGGTTCAATGTTATTGCAACTGCAAATACTAAGGGTAAAGGCAGCGATGACGGCCGCTTTATTGGAACTAACGTTCTCAATGAGGCATTCCTGGAACGCTTCCCTGTAACCTTTGAGCAAGAGTATCCCACTCCTGCCACAGAACTAAAGATTCTGGAGGGTATGGCACGTAACCTCAATGTAGTTGCTCCTGACTTCTGCAAGCGATTGGTTGACTGGGGCGATATCATCCGTAAGACTTTCTATGACGGTGGTATCGAAGAGATTATCTCTACTCGCCGCCTGGTTCACATCATCCGTGCCTACAGTATCTTTGCTGATAAGGGTAAGGCAATTCAAGTTTGCATCAATCGTTTTGATGATGAGACTAAGCAGGCATTCCTAGAATTGTATGATAAGGTTGATGCTGATTTTGAAATGCCTCAGGCAGATAGTAAAGATTTTATTCCTGAAGCTCCAGTTGTATACTAACCAGTAATATGATATAATGACTAATGCTTGGAGTTTACTTTATGATGCTATGAATCACTCTAAACATTATTACGAATATGATCGTAATGATCCTAATAGAAAAGGTCCTGAAGTTTATGCAGATGGATATTCTGTTAGGATTGGAATGGGAACAGCACCAGACTATGAAAAATTTTGGAATGAAGAATTGAAAGAAAACACAAACGATGGACCAGTTGGATCTTCTGGAGAAGATAGGATTCAGTTTAAATACAAGATTCCAGATTTGCCTGAAGCACCTGATAATTCAAATGGGAGATGGAAATATAATGAAGATGTAATTATTAAAGAGATTAGAGACTATCTTGGGATGACCTACAAATCCCATTATACCTCTAAAGAATCAAAAACTCAGACACTTGATCTGATAGAAGGTATTGGTGATGCAGAACCATTTTGCAGATCTAATGCTATCAAGTACCTTTCTCGTTTTGGTAAGAAGGATGGTAAGTCTAAACAAGATATCCTGAAAGCAATCCACTACTGCATTCTCCTTTACCATTTCGCTGGCCTCTGTAATGAAAATCCGTCCCCATATGAAACTTTCTGATAAAACACTTTCCCTGCTCAAGAACTTTTCTTCGATCAACCAATCCATCCTTTTCAAAGAGGGTAGTAAACTGAGAACAATCTCTGTAATGAAAAACATTCTTGCAGAGGCAACTGTAGATGAAGAGTTCACTAAAGATTTTGGTATTTACGATCTCAACCAGTTTCTTAATGGTATGAGTCTTCACTATAAACCTGAACTTGATTTTGCTAATGATGGGTATGTAATGATCCGTGAAGGCAAGATGCGTTCTAAGTATTTCTTTGCTGATCCGAATGTTATTGTTACTCCCCCTGATAAAGAGATCAGTCTTCCTAGTGAAGATGTATGTTTTGAGTTGAGTACAGATCAACTTGATAAACTGTTGAAAGCAGCAGCAGTCTATCAACTACCTGATATTTGTGCTGTTGGAGAAGCAGGTGTGGTCAAACTTGTTGTTCGTGATAAGAAAAACGACACATCAAATGACTTTAATATCGTTGTTGGAGAGACCAACAATGAATTTTGTTTCAATTTTAAGGTTGAAAATATCAAAGTACTTCCTGGAAGTTATGACGTTGTTGTTTCTTCTAAACTTTTATCACGATTTAGTAGCAAGAATTATGATTTGACCTATTATATTGCTTTGGAACCTGACTCCACTTTTGGATAAGATGAGTGAAGATTCTTTACATATGCGACATTGGTAATGGAGAATGTGTAACTCATGATGGATACATTCAGATTGGTGTCTTTAATCATTCTGTTGAAAAACATCTTGAGTTAAATCCAACTATTGATTGGCAGGTAACCTATTGGATGCCTGATATCTTTATTAATAGATACCCAAGACCTAATTATCAACATACTATGAAGGCGAACGAAGGTTCTCCTAGGACTGATAATGCTGCTGATAGTCGTCCCAGAGATTTTCCTGATCAAGCAACAACCAGATTAGAGAGAACATTATGAAACACAAAATACCTGATGAGATTAGAAAGAACTGCTTTGATTGTTTCAAGAGTTTGAATGCTGCTGAAAGAGCAGTTGTTATGTATGGTGATGATGCATATCGTGAATCACTAGACCTTGAGAATGATGATGCTCCCTGTTGGAAGATCCCAAGTAAGGAATCTACAACATTTGTAGGTTGGAATCCTATGTGTATCCCAACGATGGATTACATAGTATGGAAACTAAAACGTCGTGAACAAATTGCGAAAGGAGAAATTTACTAGAGGACATTATGAACATCTTTGTCACTGACCCCAGTCCATACAAATCTGCTATGGTGCTTCCTGATAAACATATTGTCAAGATGCCCCTAGAGACTTGCCAGATGCTTGCTATTGTATGTTCTGATAAATGGGGTCATGGTTTCGGCACCCTTCCCAAAGCAGACGGCACTCCCTATGCTACTGAGAAGGGTGCTTTTCGTAATCACCCCTGTACCATCTGGGCAAATGATTTTGTGAACAACTGGAATTGGTTGCTTGCTCATGGGTTCGCCCTGTGTGAAGAGTATGCTGCTAGGTATGGTAAGGTTCATACATGCTTCCTAACCCTCTGTGCAGCGCGTGAGATATTGCCTACGGCAGATCCTCAAGGGCGATCAGGCAAGGATACTAAACCATTTGTCTTTGCTGGTCCTGATGAATTTAAGTATGATACTACAATTGATATCTACACAAAGTACAAGATGTATATTGCATCTAAACAATGGGTAACAGACAACTATCTTCGATTGCCCCACCGTAAACCTGAATGGATATGAAAACTACACTAACCGTAAGTGATGACGGTATCCTGACTTTCACACCAGAAATAGTAGAAGCAACTGGATGGAAAGAAGGAGATATGTTAGAATGGATCGACAACAAAGATGGTTCTTTTGAATTGAGGAAAGTAAATGAACAGAAATGAGTTTCTGTGGGTAGAAAAATATCGCCCTAAAACAATTGAAGATTGTATTTTACCGACAAATATTAAGAAGACCTTCCAAGACTTCCTAGATAAAGGTGAAGTACCAAATCTACTCCTTGCAGGACCTGCTGGGTGTGGAAAGACTACTGTAGCAAAAGCACTGTGTAATGAACTAGGAGTAGATTTTTATGTCATCAATGGGTCCGATGAGGGACGATTCTTGGATACTGTCCGAAACAATGCGAAGAATTTCGCTTCGACCGTCTCGCTTTCTTCAACTGCAAAACACAAAGTCATCATCATTGATGAGGCAGATAACACGACGAACGATGTACAACTCTGCTTACGGGCGTTTATTGAGGAGTTTGCTAGCAACTGCAGATTCATCTTTACCTGCAACTACAAAAACAAAATCCTCGAACCACTTCATTCCCGATGCGCCTGTATTGATTTTTCCTCCAACTCCAAAAATAAACCCCAACTCGCAGCAAAGTTCTTCCAAAGAATCCAAGAAATCTTGGCTACAGAAGGTGTTGAATATGATAACAAGGTCTTGATAGAACTGATCAACAAACACTTTCCAGATTGGCGTCGTGTTCTTAACGAATGCCAGCGTTACTCTTCAAGTGGTAAGATTGACTCAGGCATTCTTGCAACCTTTAGTGATGTAAAAGTAAATGACTTGGTTAAGAAACTTAAGGAAAAAGATTTTCCCGAAGTACGTAAATGGGTTGTCAATAACCTGGACAATGATACTTCTGTCTTATTGCGTCGTATTTACGATGCTTGTTATGATTCCATGGTTCCGAATTGTATTCCTGCTGCTGTGCTTACTCTTGCTAAGTATCAGTATCAAATGGCGTTCGTTGCGGATCAAGAGATAAATATGCTTGCTTGCCTTACTGAAATTATGGTGGAGTGCGAATTCAAATGATCACACAAAAACAAGCAGATATTATTATTGCAAGTAATAATTTGAGGGATGCAGTTGAACTGTTGGGAGGAACTATGGTAAAACAACTAATCATTGATTCCCATGGAAAAAGTGCAAAACGTATTATCATAACATACAATGAAAAATCAAGTAAATAAATCCCGTAAATCCCACCAAATAAAAACGCATTGGTATTATTGGTTTTGGGGTATTGCAACTGTTGCAGTTGTTTCTGGTCAGATTTATATTGGAACTGGATATCGTAAAATGTCTAAGAGTCTAGATACCATGACTGGAGTTTTTGTTCATATGATTAGATTTGGTAAATGAAAACGTTGATACTGAACTTATATGGATAAGTTGAAATCTTACAAAACTATGTTGCGTTACCCTGGCGGTAAAAGTAGAGCAGTAAAAAAGATAGACCCTTACTTTCCTGACCTTCGTGAATACAAGGAGTTTAGAGAACCTTTTCTAGGTGGCGGTAGTGTTGCTCTGCATATCACCAAAAAGTATCCCCATTTGAAGATTTGGGTTAATGACTTATATAAACCTCTAGTTAACTTCTGGCAGCAACTGCAGATGTTTGGACCAGAGATGAAAACTAAATTGCAAGAACTCAAGTCTAGATACCCTGACCCTGTTTCTGCAAAAGTTTTATTCTTAGACTCAAAGGAGTATCTAAACGATGAATCCAATAATGACGCTCTATGGCGTGCTATCAGTTTTTATATTGTTAATAAGTGCTCTTTTAGTGGTCTCACCGAATCGTCCTCTTTCTCAAAACAAGCAAGTGACTCCAACTTCTCATTGCGAGGAATTGAAAAACTCCCAGGATATTCGCAACTAATTTCCAACTGGGAGATTACTAATTATTCATATGACTATCTGATGGACAATGAGGGTGATACCTTTGTTTATCTAGATCCTCCATATGATATCAAGGATAATCTTTATGGTAAGAAAGGTTCAATGCACAAAGGATTTGACCACGATAGGTTTGCCAAAGATTGTGATGAATGCTTTATGCCTCAGTTGATTAGTTATAACTCTGACCAATTGGTAAAGGATAGATTTAAGATGTGGAGAACTGGTGAGTTTGATTTGACCTACACAATGAGGTCAGTCGGTGAGTATATGAGAGAACAAAAAGCAAGAAAAGAACTATTACTTTTTAATTATGAAATGTCAAGTCAAACTGTATAAGGCAGGAACTACTTTTACTGAAGAGGTAGTTGCTACAGATTATCAAGATGCACGTAAGGTTGCTCTTCATCGCAATCCTGGTGCTAAAATTGTGAGTGTTACTGCAGTATTTTAAATAATGGAATTGAAAGACGGGTCAAATTCAATTCTTATTATTGCTCTTCCAGAAGAGTCTGAGGGAATAGAGGGGCACACAATTTATTTAAGTGGATGTGGTAAAGTTAACGCTACAATTGCTACAATGGAAGCGATAAATTCTGGAGCAAAAAGAATAATTAATTATGGAACTGCTGGTGCTGTAGGAAATATATCTGGTTTAGTTGAAGTTACTGGATATGTTGATCGTGACATGGATGTTCGTCCACTTGGATTTAGATTAGGTCAAACTCCATTTGAAGAAGATATTCGTATGGGTAGAAAAGGTTTAGTTGTTGGGAGTGGCGATTCTTTTGCTGTTGATCAACCAGAGATAGAATGTGATATAGTAGATATGGAAGCATACGCAATTGCTAAAGTATGTAGAAAATATAATATTGATTTTAAATGTTTTAAATACATATCAGATAAAGCAGATGAAAATGCTGCATCTGATTGGAAAGAGAATATTAAAAAAGGAAATAAACTTTTTCAACAAATGCTTTATCGTGGAGGATTTTAATGGAACTAAAAGATTGGTTGAACTCGATAAACTTTAATAAGGAAAACCTTATTAAAGAAAACCCTGATATTGTTAAACAATATCCTCCATACATTGTTAATCGTTGTCTATCTGGACATTTAGATTGTGTGATGTTTGCTAATGAAATGAATAAGTATAGCTTTCTTGATAAAGATATGCAATATTCATTTTATCTAAATAGTCTGAGGAAAAGAAAAAGATTTTCCCCCTGGCTCCGAAAGGATAAAGTCATGGATATAGAATGTGTCAAAAAATACTATGGATATAGTAATGAAAAAGCATCTCAAGCTTTAAAAATCCTGACACCAGAGCAAATCAAATTTATTAAACAACGACTTGATATTGGAGGAACTAAATGACGACTACGATAGAACCTACAGTTCAGTGGTCTCAGGACCAAATGGTGGAGGTACTTTTAGGTGAACCTGACGATTTTTTGAAAGTAAGAGAAACGCTAACGAGGATTGGAGTTGCCTCTAGAAAAGAAAAGAAACTCTATCAATCCTGCCACATTTTGCACAAGCAGGGAAAGTATTATATCGTTCATTTCAAAGAGTTGTTTGCCCTTGACGGGAAACGGGCAAACCTTACAGTGAATGATGTTCAAAGACGTAATAGGATTGTACGACTTCTATCTGATTGGGGTCTGCTCTCTGTTATGAATGAAGAACAAGTTGTAAACATTGCACCTTTGAACCAAATCAAAGTTCTTGCATACAAGGATAAAGGTGAGTGGGTTTTGGAGCAAAAGTACAATATTGGTAAGAAGGGAAAACCACAAGAGACGCCAGAATAAATAATTGTGTGTCTTTCGTGCGGCACACTCTACAATCGGAAACCCCTATAAGGAGATGTGGTTGTCACTACATCTCCTTTTTTCGTGTTGTGTTATAAATATATCGGATGCCTTCGGGGTCCACAAAACACAAACTCGCTTTTAAAGGAGCTACAATAATGGGAAACCTCACAAGGTATTCTGCTGCGGACCTGCCTGCATTGATGGAACGCATAAATAGGAATAGTATTGGAATGGATGAATATTTCGATAGGTTGTTTGCCCTT
>Ga0181412_1000459_pt1 | contig 17591 bp, 13 predicted proteins | sample 35SPOviralmetaG_FD_130113 | JGI IMG/M metagenome (GOLD analysis project Ga0181412, IMG submission 130113) | Marine viral communities from the oligotrophic San Pedro Time Series (SPOT) site, San Pedro Channel, CA, USA - 35 SPOT_SRF_2012-08-15 | ecosystem: Environmental > Aquatic > Marine > Strait... | reverse complement strand
GTTATGTCCGTTATACGTGTCGGACGTTATGTCGGAATTTTAAGGCTCAAAAATTCCAGTGGGTGTAGTCAGTGTTAGGGGTTATGTCCGTTATACGTGTATGGTGTGTCCTGATACCGGTTAAGTCTATAACGGGTATGGCGTATCCTGATAACGGTTATGTTTATAACGGGTATGACGTATCCTGCTATAATAAAAAAATAAATCAAAAAACGCGCCAACCAATTCTAAGAGCAACTCCTGGCTTTTTTGAATCTCCTTATCTCCTTACCATCTCCTTAACCATCTCCTTAAGTAAAAATCACTTCTAAATTATATTTCACTTCTATATTTTACTTATAATTATTCTAAATAAGGAGATAAGGAGATTATTTTATATTGTATAGTCCTGAAAATATATTTTTCTATATGTGATTTTTAAAAACATCTCCTTATCTCCTTAACATTGGAGTTTTACTTCATCTACATAAGGAGATCTAAGGAGATCTAAGGAGATCTAAGGAGATCAAAAAATAAGGGCGAGGTTGGCGGGGAGGTTGTATAAAATAGGGGGAGGTTGTTATGGAGAGTAAAAAACGTTTATTAGAAACCCAAAACCATAACACTATATACCCGCACTTCCACCTCCACCTATCAAACCACTTGATACCTTTATAAAACAGGTTGTATAATCGTATATTCTCAAACCTATTGGCTCATATACATTCTCTTTTTGAAAAAATAGATTTAGTATGTAATTTTTCTGATCCCCATTATCAACAAAAGCCAATAATGATGATATATCGTATTCATACCAATCACTCTCCCCTCCTTCATAAGGTGTAAAATTATTCAAAATAGACAATGTGCTTCCCACATTATTCACTGTAAAAATTTTAAATTGGTGTGTTCCATTTCTTACATATTTTGCTGATAAACTTTCATCTGGTGATACAACTGTATCATAATCATAAGAAAAAACTGATTTATAAGCTTCATCAAGTGAGCAATATGCAATTCTAAACTTTACAGTGTCAGTTCCTGATACATAAATTGTTTGTCCATCTCGTAAATCTCTAACACCCTGTGATGCTTGGAAAGCACCTGCTCCACTCAATACCTCATATTGCCATAAAATCAAGGCAGAGGCTTTATTAGTTGATATTCCACGCATTAATCTTGTATAATAATTTTGATGTGTTGCAATTGCATTTTGATTATCTACCACCCACCCATCTGTTGTTCCTGTATATTTTAAATATCCTATTGGTTGTGTTGTTATTTGTGGTGATGTAGTCTTATAACGGATTATTACTATACCTGAACCGCCGTTGCCACCGTTATTTGGCGATGAATAAGCATCTCCACCTCCACCACCACCAGTTCCAGCCCCTCCATTTCCACCTATACCTGTTGGAGTGCTTGTTGCTCCCGATCCTGTTCCATTACCACCATTTGATCTTCCACCTGTTCCTCCACTACCTCCATTTCCACTTGAACCACCACCACCTCCTCCACCACCTAAACCACCTGAACCCGCTAAATTAGTCCAATGAATACCACCACCTCCACCACCATAATAATTATTATTTCCATCAATATTAATTTGAATACCATCCGCACCATTATAATTTGTTGGTGTTGTTCCACCAGCACCACCACCACCACCACCTATATGAGAACCTGATAATACACCACTACCACCATCTCCACCATAATATATTGAATTAGTAGATGTAATAAAGGTATTATAGGTCGGTGTTGTTTTGCTACCTCCTGAACCACCAGTATATACACCTCCACCTCCACTTCCTCCACTTCCTCCATTTGTTGCATTTGCTCCACTTGACCCCGCATTACCTCCATAACCACCACCTAATACTTCTAATAAATCGCCTGTTTTACCAAAGATACTACTATAACCATTTCCGCTATTTGTGGGATTATAAGCATCTGGATTTACGGGTGATGCTGATTCACCCCCATTTCCTACTTTTATGATATATTCTCCATTTAATTCAATATCAGTAGCATAAAAAACACCTCCACCTCCACCTCCTCCTCCATTATCAACCCCACCAGCACCACCACCACCAACAATTAATATATCGCATTCCGTAGGATTATCAAAGGTTAATGTATAGGGTGTTTGAGATTGTGATAGTGTTATTATTAAATCACCTTCTATAATAGCACCAACCTCTCGTATTTTCAATATAGACCCAGTTGTATATTGTTGTGTATATGTTTTTGTTTGACCAGCAGTGCAACTTGATTTCTCAACATATCCACTACCTGCATTGATTTCCAAATATACAGTTTGTTGTGTATGTGTATTACCAAATACTACTGATAATGTATCATAACCATCAGGTAGATTATAAACTACTTCACTTGGAGTATTTTGATTGGCATATACTCCACCAAAATAAAAATGTTCTAATGTTGATGTGTTCATATTATATGAATCTGCGTATGCCTTCCAACTCGGTAAATCATTATAAGGTGTAAAATCAATAACTAAATCAGGTTTGGAAGTAAAAGTCAATGTTTTATATTCAGTAGTTCCTGGTATGGGTTGGGGTTTTATATATCTTTTAATTATTATTATACCTGAACCGCCATTTCCACCACTACCCCAACCAGAACCACCTCCTCCACCACCACCTCCTTTACCATTTTCACCATTTTGTATAACATCTAAACCAGCACCTTGACCTTTACCAATTCCACCTCCACCAAGTCCTCCATTACGATCTATATATACACCATTTACTTTTGAAAAACCACCACCCCCACCACCAGCATAGTATGTATTCGTTCCTGTTATGTCTATTTCTCTACCATCACCACCTAAACCAGCATATGAACCATCCGCATTATCACCAGCATCACCAGCTCCACCACCTCCTCCTCCTCCGTAAGTTCCAGCTCCTGTTCCGCCACTATTTCCTTGTCCTGGTATATGAACATTTAAAGCATCTCTACTTACATCACTTGAACCCAATCCACCACTACTACCACCACCTGCTGGACTGGGCTCAGTATCTGTTGGGTGTCCTTGACCTCCTCCACCACCTCCAATTGCTTCATAGTTTAATGTTCCATCACTACTTAATATTTGTGAGTTATTACCTTTATTTCCAGGTTGTCCTGATACAGAGGCTACACCAATACCACCAGTTCCTCCATTACCTACTTTAATATTATAAATTCCTGATGTTAAAGTTTGATTTTGAAGATATATTAAACCCCCAGCACCTCCACCACCAGCATCAACCGCACCACCACCACCACCACCACCAACAATTAATATATCGCATTCCGTAGGATTATCAAAGGTTAATGTGAAGGGTGTTTGAGTTTTTGAAAATGTTATTATCATATTCTTCCCAATTATACCCCCATCATTTTCTTCAATACGAATAACCTGTCCTGATGTATAACTTTGACTATAAGTTTTAGTTTCTAATTCATTTGCTCTGGATTTTTCAACTCCATCAATTTTTAATACGACTATATTAGTAGAAGAAGTTGATGAATTACTATTTGTATAAACTACATTAACATAATCATAATCTGATGGTAATGTAAATTCAACATAACCAATACCTGGATATAACCAAGAACCAGACGAATTAGCATTATTTAAACTTGTTGAAGAGTTTGGAATATTATTTACTACGAATGTATTCCATCCAGTAGGTGTATTATCTGTAATTTCATTAAAATCATAAACTAAATCGTCATTTTGATAAGTAAAAGTCAATATTTCATAATCAGGACTTATAACAGGATTTACAGTATCACCTCCTGTTGTTTCAGCATTTGGTTTTTTTATTTTTTCATAATCTAATTTAGTTAATCCATTTTGTTCTACTGTAATTTCTGATAAATCCGCACCTCCTCCTGATGAAGTTGTTTGATCTTTCCATTGTAGGCTTGATGTTGTTATATCATATGCTAATATTTTATCACTTGTTGGATAATCAGGAACATCAGATATATCAGTAAGTGTATTTATTGTTGTTCCTCCTGTTGTTTGATCTTTCCATTGTAGGCTTGATGTTGTTATATCATATGCTAATATTTTATCACTTGTTGGATAATTAGGAACATCGGATATATCAGTAAGTGTATTTATTGTTGTTCCTCCTGTTGTTTGATCTACAAAACTTAATTTACCATTACCATCTGTTGATAATACTTGATTTATATTACCATCGTTATCCGGAAGTGTTAATGTATATGAAGCACCTACTGAATGAGGTGGTGCTTGTATTTTTACTCCGTGGCTATTATTCTCACAATTCAGAGTAATTGAAGCACTTCCATAATTTGGATCACCTTCAACCGTAATATTTCCATTTACATTTTCAATTGCATTTTCCGAATTATCTCCTTTTGGTCCTTTTAAACCTGTTAAAACATTTGTTGATTCATCAGTATAATTTATGGTCAATTCATCTGTTTCTGAATTATATGCGGTTGATGAAATACCATTTCCAGTATTCCCAATATCGCCTTTTAAATTACCTGTGCTGTATGCTGGTCCTGATGTAAAATTTATTGTTAATTGACCGGTCGCAGAGCTATATGAAGTTGATGATATGCCTTTTCCATCATTACCATTATCTCCCTTTGGTCCTTTTAAACCTGATATTTCATCAGTTTCTGAATCAGTGTATGTTATAGTTAATTTATCTGTATCAGAATTATATGCAGTTGATGAAATGCCTTTTCCGGTATCCCCCTTTGGTAAATGAGAACCTGATTTCAAATATAATTGTTTATCATCATTAAATCCAAAATGATTTTCATTTAGTTTTATTTTATCTGCAAATATTTTACCATCACCTTGATAATTTTCTGTTTGATTATAAACATTTGTTATTTCATTTTGTGTTAATGTATCATTGTATATTTTAAAATCAGCTATCACTGATGACCAGTATCTTTTTGTTTTATGTTGTTTAGTATTAGCATAATAGGCTTGATTATATCCCATAAAGATATGTTGTTGTGTATTTGAGATCGAATGAAAAGATAAATCAACATAACCAAGTAATGCACCATCAATATATAATTTAATACCTGTTGTTGTTATTTCAAAATGGTAGTTATGCCAATTTTTAGCTTCATTAGCATCATAATGTAAATAACCAGTTGAACCATCTGATGCTCTTATCCAATTACTATAATATTCTGTATTAAATACTGTTCCTGATGAGTTTAAATACCTTACATATACCCTAAATTGAATCTTATTGGTTTGATGTCTTTCAAAATCAAATGCTAATTTAATTCCAAAATCTTCTTCACCTACTCCATCATCTTGTGAGGGTGCTGTATGAAATATAGTTTCTTCAAAAACAAAATAATTGTCCTGTTTTGCTAATTGATAATCACTGACTTTTGTCCAAAAATTAAAACTATATTTTGTATTGTCTGTAAATACAGGAATAAAATTATCAACAACAAATGCTGTATTATATCCGAATCTGTAATGATGATAATGTGTAGGAGCATTATTTCCAATATCATAATTTATTGCTGATGTTGCTGAACCTTGTCTATTCGCTATTATTAAACTGCTAAAATCAGAACCACCTTGAAATACTAAAACTCTGTTTTGTAAATCAATTGGTCCTTTTCCTGATAATCCTACAATATAAACTTTTAATTTATTATCAACAGCTGATTCTAATGTATCCCATTCAATTAAACTTGAAAACTTTTCACCTAAATCTAATCTACCATAATTATCAATCTTCAATCTATTATGATTATATGCCAATGTTAAAGTATTATTTATAACTTGTAATGGTTCTGTATAAGCATTTATTTGAATTGTCCCATCTTGTCCGGCTGCGTCAATGGCTGTGATTATTGCTGAAACACCCGCTGAACCAACAGCAATAGCCGCGGCTATTGAAGCAGTTGTTGCTGATGTTGCAGATGCTGTTGCGCTGGCTGCGCTTGCGCCTGCACTTGTCGCAGATGCAGTTGCAGATGTTGCTGAATTTGTAGCACTTCCAGAAGCATTTGTTGATGCAGTTTCTGCTCCTGTTCTTGCAGTTTCTGCTCCTGTTCTTGCAGTTTCTGCTCCTGTTCTTGCAGTTTCTGCTCCTGTTCTTGCAGTTTCTGCTCCTGTTCTTGCAGTTTCTGCTCCTGTTTTGGCGGTTTCTGCTCCTGTTTTTGCTGTTCGTGCTTCATCTCTATACAGTTTTGCTTTACTACCTTCTGTAAATGTTAATTGATTTTTTGCTTGATTAAAAGTTAATGTGGAATTAACTAATGCTGTTGAAGTCGTATTAGTTATTGATGTTATTTTCGGATGGTAATCATTATCAAAATAGTTATTAGTTATTTTTAATCCTGATGTGGCTGAGGTATCATATGTTAAACCACCACCTGTTTTTAATTTTACAAATATACCAGATGCATCTTTATTTATTCCTCCATTATCTTTTAATTTAACGGCTAAATGTTTTGTTGTAGAACCTGATGAGGTTAAAACTTTTTCAATTGTCTGATTATCTGTCCTTATAAATAATCCAGTCGGTGATGAAAATATTGAACTACCTTCGTGTAATTTCAATTGTAATTTACCTTCTTTTGTTCCGGTTGTTGGTATTACAAATTGATCTGTATCTATATCTAATTTTAAACCATTTGTTCCTACTGTAATACCACCTTCTTCATCTATTTTCAATCTTAATTTATTAGTTGCTTCTGGTATTACTTCTTCTCCTGATTGCATTGCACCTGATCTAAAATGACCTCCATAATAATCTATAAATAAACCATTTGCATCTACATTTAAACCTTTTAAACTTTTGATATCAACTAATAAACCATTTGAATCTGATGATAAACCATTATTGGCTTTTAATTTCATTTTTAATTTATTAGCATCTGTTCCTGTTGAATCAATAGTAAAATGATTATCATATTTATTAAGATATACACCATTAGTATCATTGGTAATTCCTCCATTGGGTTTTAATTTAACCTTTAAATGTTTCGTAATTTCACCAGCAGAAGTATTCACTTTTTCAATAGTTTGATTATCAGTTCTTATTTGTAATCCTGTTGTGTGCGTATAAAATACACCTGTATCTGCTAGTTTCAGTTTCAATTTATTAGCATCTGTTCCTGTGCTTGGTATTTCAAAATCATTATTATATATATTTAAAAAAACACCATTAGTATCATCATTTAAACCTCCATTTGGTTTTAATCGTAATGTAAAATTTTGCGTTGTTGTTCCTCCGATTGTATTTGGCGTTATTTTAAAATGATTTCCCCAATACAATAAACTTAATGTTTTTGAATTAACATCAACTCTAAAATAATCTTCAACATCTAAAATAGGATATTTTAGTTCTAATTTTTTTGTACTTGCATTTTTGGTCAAATGTAATATATTATAATCTAAATATATTTTACCTACATCAGGCGATTGTGTAGGTTCTGGTAATAATGCATTTCTTTCAATTTGTTTGATTACATCATTGTCTTTAACTCCAAATTGTTTAGCTTTCTTACACATTTGATGAACATTTAAATAGGGTGCTACAAATTCACTATCACCAGTAATATTGCCACTTTGTATTTTAGGATAATCAGGGTCTTTTACATATAAATCACCATCAGCAGATACATACACCCTACTTAATAAAAGAGATTCTGCAAATTCGGCAGGATTTTGTGCTAATAATAGATTATCTAGAAATAAATCTGTATCTAATGAGATACCAAATACTTCATTTGCGACTAATTTAATTGGTTCAAAAAATACTCCAAGTAATTCTTGCATAAAATTAATCATAGTAATTGCTATGTCGTCGGTTGGTGTTTCAATAAAATCAGGTATTACTCCCGTATCAAATCCGGCTCCCGCTAGCGTTCTTGTATTAAATGAAATCCAGGAGGTTATAGGTGAGGTTATACACGTTGCACCTAATCCATAACCTACTTGTTTTACCATTGTCCTCATCAGATCTGTATTAGCTCTACCAACTCTAACGTCTTCTATTAATTCAAGTAATACACTATTTAGATTTGAACCACCCACATTATTAATATTTATTGTATTAGCATTATCTGTTGGTGTAATTGTTTCTGATAATTCATTTAGTAGTTTAAAATAATCTATTCTCCTATCATAATGAGGTATTATAGTATCTGCTTTTTCAATATCAAATAATCTAAGAAATATACCAGTTTTGGGATCTATGTCATCTCCAACTTGTTCTTGTAATGTATCAGTATCTGTTCTTAATGTTTCAACATCTAAATTAAGTCCAGTTGCATATATTTGTGGTTGAACAATATCACCATCACTACTTGTTCCTTCTGTTTGAGATGCAACTCCTAAATTATTTTCAATATCATCTATTCTCAAAAATAAACCGGTTGGTGGATTGTAGGGTTCAATTGTTTTTTCATCGCCGACTTCCTCATCTAGAATATCAACTCTTTTTGTCAATTCCACAATGGCACTCATAGTGCCAGTATTTAAATCAATACTAGCAGATTGCCTTCCTAAACTAGACATTATATATATTTATTATAAGATTATATTAATAAATGGCATCGACTGAAAGATCATTACAATTACTTTTGCAATATAGAGATAAATCTTATGTGATGACATCGATGTATCAAAGAGCGTTTGAATTCTTTAGTTTTCTTAATTCTATTTGCAATATACCAATCATTATATTTAACTCTATAATGGCAATTTTGAATAGTATGAATGAAAATCAGACTGAAATGCGGTATGCAAATATTATTCTTAATAGTATTACAAGTATGTCTATAGCATTGATTGCTAATTTTAAGATTCAAGAAAAAACTAATATTTTTAGATCGGCTGAAATAAAAATGCGACAACTTTGCCATAAAATTGAAGATGAATTAAATAATAACAAAGATACTATAACTGGAGATGAAGTCAGTAAATATATTTTTGAATATGATAAATTATTAGAAGATTATGGTAATCATTCGATACCTTCGCATATCAAAAATAAATGCGTTCAATTGTATGAAGGTAAAAGACATTTACCTAGTATCTTGAATTGTGTAGGCGATTTTGGATTAAGACTTGATTTATCAGTTCATCAATAAAAAATGATATAAAAGATTAAATAATTAACTATATAATTAAAATACAAAAAAATATTTTGTTGTTATATAACAAAATATATGGTGAAATTAACAAATGCCGAACAGATTATTTTAGATGCTGATATATCAGATCTTTCATTGGAACAACGCGATTTACGTAGAAAGATCAAACAAAGAATTACTCAGGAAAAATATAGAGATAAATTGAAATCTGCTAATAAAGATCAATTTATGGAAAGTCAAAGAAATCAAAAAGCTCTATCAAGAATAAACATTCAAAATAAGTTATTAAACAATGCTAAAGAATCTAAAAGAGATAAAACTGATATTATTGATAAACAATTAGCTGAATTAGAAAAAAAGAAAAATGAGATTATAAAACCTACTCCTAAAAAAATTGTTCAAAAAACACCACAAATGACTATTACTAATAAAAAATTACCAACTTGGAAAAAGAAAGTCTTAGAAACGGGAGCTGTAAAAGGAAGTGAAGAATACAAAGGTATCAGAGGATATACAGATAAACAATTAAAACTTGATTTAGCAAATATTAATACTGTAATTCAAAGAATTTTAAAACGAAAACTCAATGATATTGAAATAAAACTTATTACTAAAATATACAATGCTGAAGATTTAACTAAAAATGAGATAGAAACCTTATTCAGTCAGGATAATCTTTCTATATTTAGAAAAGCTAATATTCAAACCGTAATTGATGAATTATATAAAGCGGGATTAAAGGAAAACAGTATCAAAACAAAGTTAAGACCTATACAGAATATTATGGCTCGTATTGAACAAGATGAATACGATGATGTTTTTCAATTGTTAGCGAATATTACAAGCAATGTAAATATCAAATATATTGAAAAACGAGATCAGAATGAAGTAGAAGATAAAGACGTAGAAAAAAGTAGAGCATTATCTACGTGGAGTTTAGATAAAAATAAAATAAAAAATCAGAAAGAATTAATAAATGATAGTGGTCTTGATACTGAAGAAAAAGCTATTGCAAGTTTATATTATCTTATGCCACCCCGAAGATTAGAGTATGCTACAATGACTATAAGCGATGAAACTGATGAATCTGTTTTAAAAACTGCTTCTGAGAATTACTTAATACTTAAAGATGATAAACCACATCAATTTGTTTTCGGTAATTATAAAACCAATCAAAAAGGAGGTCTAGTTAAAAAAGAATTATTTGGAACGCAGATATTTAATGTAAATAATGATGTGAAACCATATTTAACAAAACATATTAAAGAAAATAAATTATCAATTGGTGATAATTTATTTAGAGATAATACTGAGGCTAAACTTGGTATTAAACTGGAAGCAATCAATTTTAAGATATTTAATATTAAGGGTATTGGTGTGATTTTGTTAAGACAAGCAGGGGCAACATATAATCAACATACACCTAAAAGAAATACTGCAATTAAAAAAGAATTTGCAAAACAAATGGCACACGATTTCATATTGAATACACAATATGCTAAAATACTTACAGATGAACAAGATTTAAATAAAGATGATGATGAAGATGAAGTATATGTGGCGAGACCAACTAAGAACCCTAGGCAAGCTCAAGTAAAAAAAGGAAATAAAATTCCTACTACTCCTACCATTCCTAAGTTAGTTAATTTAGATTTAACGTATAAATCACCACCAAGATCGAGAAAGAATGTTAAAAAATATAAACCTTAAATTATATTATAAAAAATTAAGTATTAAAACCATATATAAAATATTTTTTTAATATTTTTTATTCTGTATAATATTTTTTTGTTGATTACCATTATCATAATGTTTCTTTTATCTTTTCAAAATCATATATATACTATGTGTTGATTATTTTTTTTTTATATATGTATTATAATAAATGCAGATGACAAATATTATAGATCAATTAACATCTTTAGGTATGACAATTGCGGATTTAGTAGATGAATTAAATCAATTTGAAAATCAACAAAATAAACAACCAAATAAAAAACCTAGGCAACCTAGAACAACTCTATCAACTTATAAAAGGTATAATTTAGATATTCCATATAAACTTCATTCTATATATAAAGCTAAATACGGCGAATTAATTCAATGGGATGGAACGAATTGGTATTATATTGGGCAATTATCAACAATGCCTCATTGTTTAAAAAAAATTAGGGTATAAAAATGATATAAACATTTAATTAATTATATATATTGAATAAGTAAAGTATGCCAAGAACTGCTATTTTAACACCTGAAGAAGCAAAAAAAAGACAATCTGATAGGGTTAATAAATATATTAAAGAACGTAGATCTATTGATCCAGAATTTGCAAATATATTATGTGAGAGATCTAAAAAGAGTATTGCTAAGAAAAAAGCTAAACAAGAAGAAGAATTAAAAAAACTAAGGGAGTTTTATGAAGCCAATAAAAACAAAAACAATGCTACAGAAGCGTAATGTTTCTTTTAGATATTTTAATATTTTTATTATTTTTTCAAATCTATAACTCATTATAGATTTTTTTGGGTGGTATAAAAATGATATAAAGCTTTAAATATTTAAACTATATAAAATAAAATCTGTGGTATAATTAAATATGTCTAAGAATTATAAGATGGATAAAACAATTACTTGTATATCTAAATTTTTTGCTAAAAAAGAAGAAGAATCTAAATATATTCATATCATTACCAACCAACAAGAATATGATAATTATAAATCTGAATGTCTAAAAAATAATAATAATCAACCTGTTTATATGGAATGTTATACAAATGAGACACCTATTAAACCTTTCTTTGATATTGATGCAAAATTGGATGCTAAAATGAAAAAAAAAGATATCAAAGATATGGATGATTCTATTAGAACAAGATGTCGTATAATTATTCAAGAAAAATATTTAAATAAAGATATCATTATTGGATATAGACCTATTAGGAAAACTGTTGATAAAAAAATAAAAATATCTTATAGATTCATAGTCAATAAAGCAATTACTAATGTTGATACTCTTAAAAAACTAGTTGAAGAAATCAAAAAAGATCCTGTAATGGGTCAATATTTTGATATTAATGTTTATAGGGTTGGAACTAATAAACTTTGTATGCTAGATGGTGTTAAACCTTTTAATAAAACTAAAGATCTTGCTAGTGATAAACCACAGCCATTTAAACTATTTTATGATGACGATATTGAAAAATATTCTATTTTTGATTGTGCAATTACTTATGTTGAAGAAGATTATGAAAAATATTATGATGCCCCTATTGTTTCTGAAAATGAAAATACAAAGGAAGATGAAAAACAATTACTAAATATTATTGTTAAACAATCTACTAATGATTTTGAAAATGATGATACTGATATTAAAGATCAACGTAAAACTGAATGGTTCATTAAAACTTTCAAAAATCATTTATCAGCACTTAGTAATGAAAGAGCAATTGAATATAATGATTGGTATTTAGTCATATGTATTATTGTAAATTGTTATAATAAATATAATTGGACTAGAGATACTCTTTATGATCTTGCACATTCATTTTCAGAAAAAGCAGGTGATAAATATGATTATAACAGTGTTGAAAAAAAAGTATCTTCTGCTTTAACTTCTACCAGAAATGAAAAAGTAGGTTATTTGAGACTTATCAAAATGTTAAAAGAAGATAATGAGGAATACTACAATGAAAATATTACTAAAAATTATTATGAGAAAAAACAAGATTTTGAAGAAGAATACTGCGTTATTAATAATCCACTATGTTTTTATAGAACACCTAAAATCCCTCGAGTTATTACTGCAAATAGCACTTTAGGTGAAATTAATCAACAATTAACAGAAACAGCATTACTTACACAGACAAAGAACCAAAAATATCTAAAAAGAATAGTAGATAAAAAAACTAAAGAAATATCTTATGGAAAAGAACAATTTGTATATGATTGGTTGAAAGATGAAAAACGTAAGACTTATGAAGGATTAAGATTTGAACCAAAAGGTTTAACTGAATTAGAATCTAAATATTATAAAAATTTATTCGAAGGTTTTCAAGCAGATAGAATAGAGCTAACAGCAGATGTAGATTATACTAGAATACAACCTATTCTTGATCATATTAAAATTGTTCTTTGTAGTAATAATAAAGAACATTATGATTATTTAATGAATTGGTTTTCTAGAATTATTCAAGATCCTACAAATAGACCGCAAACCGGTTTAGTATTTTACAGTAAAGAACACGGAGTAGGTAAAAATATATTTACTAATTACTTTGCTAATGAAATATTAGGATTTGATCTTAGTGCATCAGCAAAAAATGTTGATAAAATATTTGGTAGATTTAACAGCCTTTTAACAAAATGTATGTTTTTGGTAGTTGAAGAAGCTTCTGGAGAACTTAAAAAGTTTATGGAAGAAATGAAGAATATGATCACTGAACCTACAATTATTATTGAAAAGAAAAATATAGATTCTGGAACTTATAGAAATTTCCTTAATATTATTTTAAATACTAACAAAGCAGATATTTTAGATATTGATGATAAAGATCGTAGATTTGTATTTCTTACAGTATCAGGAATAATGAAAGGCAATGATGAATATTATAAAAAATTAAATAATTGTATGAAAAATAAACAAAATACGGCTTTGTTTATAAAATACTTAAGAGAAGAAGTTAAATGTGATTGGACTACGGCAGATTTTCAAAAAAATAGACCACTTACCGAAGCTTATAAGAAGCAACAAGCACTGAGTGCTAAGAATTATATGAAGTTTATCTCACATATTGTAAATGAAGATGGAATATCTTATGATAATGAAACAATGAACTATTATTGGGTTAGTTATAGAAAAAGAAAATCTGTATGTATTGCTAAAAATGAAATATGGAAAGAATACATTAGAATGTGTGATAAGTTTAAATATACTAGTTATCCATATGATACATTTTTTAATCATATTTTAACTGAAGAATCTGGTATATCTTTAACAAACAGAAAGAATATTATGTGTCTCAAAATAGATAAATTATTAACTGAAAAATGGGTAGAAATATTTAGAAATACTAATGATACTAAAATTGAAGTATGGAATGATGATGATGTAGATGATGAATAATCAAACTAACCACATTTATTTTAAAATTAACCACATTTAATTAAATTAACCACATTTTATTATATTTTAACCACAATTTAACTACATTTTTTACTGAAGATAAAGTAATTTTACTTTATCTAAAGCAATGTGGTTAGTTTTAACCACATTTTTAATTCGCTATATAATAAAAAAATAATTTTTATTTCACCTACTTTTTAGACTAACCACACTAACCACATTTTATTTCTTATTGTATATTTACTTTATCTTTACTTAAAATTGTGGTTAAATTGTGGTTAAATTGTGGTTAAAATATAATAAATTGTGGTTAGTTTTAAAATAATTGTGGTTAAAATAAATAATTATAAATAATCTATAAAATATAAAATGCTAATCTGTAAAGCTTGTAAGGATACAATAACCAACAAATATTATAAATGTCTTTGGATTAATGATCATAAGACTAATCTAGTAATATGTAATGAGTGTCATATGAATTTCTATATAAATAATCCTTATTTGTTTAAAAAAGATCACCCCAAAGAATATAATGAAGAATATAAATCTATTCAATAAATGCCATCTAAGAAACAAATAGATATTGAAAGTATCTTAAATCAACTTACCCTACTTAAAGACCAATTGCAGGAAATCAACGAACTAGAGGATAAACTGAATCAAGAACGTTTTTTAGTTAATAAAGATTTAAACAATAATATTGTATTATTAGATAATATTCTTGAAAAATATGATAACAACTTATCAAAAGACTTATCAAAAAAATTATTACCAAAAGAATAAGGACAAAATAAAAGAAAGAAATAATAAATATAATAATGAACATAAAGAATCTAAACGAAATTATGCTAGAGAATATTATGAACGTAATAAGCAAATTATACTAGAAAAAAATAAAGATTATTATTATAAAAACATTGCAACAATAAAGGAGTATCAATATAATTATTATATTAATAATAGTAAAATGGTATTTGATAGAAAATCATATAACTTTGAATATAGAAACAAGAATAAAGATTATTATCAAGAATATAACAAAAACTATCAAAGAAACAACAGGGAAACTGTAAATAACTGTAATAGAAAATATTCATTATTGAACAAAAAACAAAAAAAAGAACCCATCATACACTTTGAAGACAAAAAGACAACAATTTATTTTGAATAATATAGATAAATGGATGAATTGGAGAGACAGTAGATTTTGAATAAATATTTATTAGTTTTTTTATTTTAAATTGAATCTGCGTTTATAACTTGAAATTGAAGCTGATAATGTTGGTTGATTCCATAGGATATACCGACTTAAAGAACCTGCACTCATATAATCATTCCAATCCTCATTATTTCTTGTATGTCTTGCTAAATATCTTTTTTTTCTATCTTCATCACCTCCAGAATTGATGAAATCCGTATAGCCAGAAGCTCCAAAATGTGTTGTTTTTTTTTTCTTACCATCAGAATCATAAAAGACTGCTTTCATCTTTTTACCATCTCGATCGCTTTTTTCAATTTTAACAGATACCATTTATTAATGTAAATATTATTTATCAAACTTGATAACACGCCCAGTTCTTGCTTTTTGTTTTTTAGCAGATTCTATTTGTTTTTTAGTCAATTCATTATATGTTGTAGGTGTTTTAGAACTTATTTTTACAGTAGGTCTAAATACAGATGATTTAGATGAATATATTTTCTTACCATCATCGGATCTCCATTTCTCTTTATACCATCTAGTTAAACCACCTTTTCCTTTACTTCCTTTATATGGTTGTTTAGTAGATCCGTATTTGATCTCAAATAATCGTTTATATTCTTTAACCACTAAACCACTTTTATAAGCAGAATGTTTCATCTCAGAATATTTAGACCTAGCTTTCTGATATAAAATCTCATCAGTCGGTGTATTCATTTATTAATTTGGTATAAAAAAAAAAAATCTCCAGGATATAAGGATAGCTATCCATAATAGAATTAACCATATCTCGATCATTTAATATATTACTATAATATAAATGTATATCCTTATAACAACTCATAATTGTTTGAACTGTCAAAGATCAAAACAAATATTAGACGATTACAATGTGCCATATGTAGAAATTGATCGCAGTTATGCTTCATCCTCTATTTTAGAAATGTGCGAATTATATCAGTCATCATTACCCTATATTTTTAAACTAAATTATAACGGATATGACGATTTAGAAAAACAGCTTCTTCATTCTTATTTTCCTTGAAAATCTTAGGTTTTTTATTTGGAAAACCTTGGAAAATAAAAATATTTACTATAATTAAATATGCCAAAAAAATCTTATATTCAGGAAGAACCTATAGATGTTGAAGAAACAGAACAAGTAGAAAATCAAGAAGAAGAAAATGAATATTATGACGAAAATCAAGAAGAAGAAGAACAACCAGTTGAACCAGTTGAACCAATAAAGAAAATAAAAACTAAAAAAAAACTTACTGAGAAGCAATTAAAATCTTTAGAATTGGGTAGAATCAGAGCTAAAGAAATTAGAGATCAATTAAAAGCAGAAAATGAGTTCATTTCAAAGACTCAATTAAATAAGAAAGAGAGAGAATTAAAACAAATTGAAAAACAAAATAAACTTATTGAGTTTAAAGAACAAATTGAATCTAAAGAAGAAGAATTAAAAGAAATTGAAAAACAAAAAGAAACATTACCAAAACCGAAAGAAAAACCAAAAGAAAAACAACAGAGAATAAAAAAGAAAGTAATAAAATATGTAGAAGCTAACTCTGATTCTTCAACAGATGAAGAAGAGATAATTGTAAAATCACGTAATAAAAAAAAAACATTAGTCCAGAGAACTGAAGTAATGAATAATTTAGAAGCACTATTCAGAGAATATTAAAATATTTTTAAATTATAAATGACATCAATAGAAGAAAAAAAGATCGAAGGATTAGATAATATAATTAATCACAAAAAAAAGAAATTACCACAGTGTAATCATAAAGGTTTATGTCCATTCTTTTTTACTTATGCATCTATAGGGATGAAGAACTCAGGAAAATCATATAGTATTACGAAATTAATTCAATTATATGAAAAACACGGTGTATATGATGGTGAAACTAATGAAAAAATGGATTTAAAAACTATATGGGTATCTCCTACAAGTAATTTTGATACGAATAGTATTATTTATACGTTAAAATCATTGGATCCCGATGATGTTTATGACGATAATGTAGATGAACAATTATTACAAAAAATATTTAATGACATAAAGACTGAGAAACAGATGGCTTTAGATAAAAAAGAATATGTGCAAGCATATAAAAAATTCTTATCAGTGAAGGATACAATGAAATT
>Ga0181412_1000456_pt1 | contig 17662 bp, 33 predicted proteins | sample 35SPOviralmetaG_FD_130113 | JGI IMG/M metagenome (GOLD analysis project Ga0181412, IMG submission 130113) | Marine viral communities from the oligotrophic San Pedro Time Series (SPOT) site, San Pedro Channel, CA, USA - 35 SPOT_SRF_2012-08-15 | ecosystem: Environmental > Aquatic > Marine > Strait... | reverse complement strand
TTAATATTAGCCTTGTTAATTCTTTTACCTTGGCTCATTACAACTTTCATATTTTCTTTAACATTGGCTAAGAAGTCTTTTTTAATTTCTGAAAATTCTTTTTGGACTTGTGCCATAAACTTTTCACGGGTTATTTCTCCTTCTATGTAATCAAAGGTAGAAATAGTATCTTCTCCGGCAGAAAATAATTCTCCTAGAATCTCTAACACTCTAACTACTTCCGGAAATCCTGAAGTATCATTTCTTATTGCTACACCATCGTTAAATGTTGTTTGTTGAGATGTAGTAAAAGAAGACTCATCTAATGATTCTTCAGTTAAACTATCCATAATATCTTCCATTTCGTTCTCGAAAATAAACTCAAGGGATTTAGCATCATCACTTCTAGGTATTCTATATTTATCCGGGGTCAAAACCATATTACGTATTGCTCCCTGTACTGCCTGTGTAAATTTGGCCTCTACTTCATCGGTATCTAAATCTCCTAAATTTAGTAGGTCATCTATATCTGCCCATGCTTCATCTTCCATCAGTTCTATCAGTTCATCATAGTCCGGTTCGGAAATTCCTTCTCCCTTAAAATACATTAACAACTCATTTTTAGCAAGTAAATTTTTATCAATAGCCCCAAAGAAAAGTTTTCTTTTTACTAACGGTAAAACTTTCTTACTAGTTTTATCGCTTTCCTCAGTTTTAATTTCCTTTACGAAGTCTTTGAAATTTTTCCATTCTGCTTGTATGTTGTCTAAAGATTTAACAGATTGAGAGTCATTTATTAAATCATTTATTAGACCAAGTTTACCTACTGATTGTCTGAGCATAGGTTTAGATAATTTACTAGTATCTATGGCATCATTTTCTAATATATATTGCAGCCCCTTCAACTTTGGTTTTGCCATAAATAGAGTACGCATAGATTGATTATCTCCTTGCTTCATACTAATGAAAGGTATACGATGATTAACATTTACTTTATTCAATACGAATTGAACATATTCTATTGCGTTGTCATTACTTATTGTGGTAGTAAGTTCCATTGATGGAAATGCTTCCTTTGTAGGATATAGCAATGAAATTATTTTTTTAGCGTTTTCATCTTCAGAAGTGAATAGAGCATTACTACTTTCTGAATTATTTGACTGACGTAATAATTGTCTAAATCTACTTCTTACTTTTTCATCTGATAGAATTTGAAGTAATTCTTCCCATTTCTTATCAGTAACTAATTTTTTCCAATTTTTTATAGAAGCGGGCCGTTCTTGTGTATTTCTAGTAGCGACTACTTTAGATAATCTCGCAATAACATCTTCAAGTTTTACTCCTAAGGTTTTGAGACTACTTTCCCATTCTTCAGTATTTCTCGATATTGATGCCTTAGCATCTCCAATTCTTTGACTTTTTTCTCTAGTGATATCTTTAGTATATTCTTCCCAAGACTCATCAGTTCTAGCGGCTTGGATTGCTTCCATAGATTTAGCATTATAATCAATAGGTGCTTTTAGAATACCTTGCCAACTCATTGTAACTTACTCTCCATTTGTTTTCTAACATCTAACCAAACTTCAGGGTGATTTTGTGCTAACACTTCCTTGATGACTTGCATCTGATGAACAATAATTGTGTCTTGTCTCTTGTGAACCAATTTACCCTTAAATTCAAGTAAATATCTCAAAGATTCTCTAACTTCCTTAGCCAATTTAGTTAATGAGTCAATATATTTAGGGTCAGTTGAATCTTCATCAAATAATGTATCAATTTTTTGCTCCAATCTTGTAATATTTGCACTAAGAGTTTGAATTTCGTCAACTTCTCTCTTAGCAATGAGATTTGCAGCAGATTTTTGCACAAGTGGCTGAAGATGTTTATCCACATGACGAACAATTTGGTCTTCAGTAGCATCAACTATATTCGCAGCAACCATAGGAGTAATTTCTCCTGCATGTAGTTGTTTTTCTATCTCTGCTCTCATTGGATGAGTACATAAATTACATTTTGGATTAGAAGATTCTACGTATCCGGCCATATGATTACGTTGATGTCTTGCAGAAGTACCACTAGGCCAATTCATTTGTTGGTCAAGAGCATCCGCAGAGTAGTTCATAGATTCTAAATCAGTTTCTAACTGACTTCTATCTTCATGAGTACACAAAGGACAACGCTTTCTCGTAATCATTCAATCAATTCCATAGTTTATCTAGGGTTCTAAAGCCCTCAATCTCTCTCAATATGTGATACCACACAACACCATTATCGAAATACCCACGGAAACCACTAGCCTCACCTTCTATGGATGCTTCCATTTCTCCTAGTGATTTCTTGAATTGTTCAAGAGTGGCATCCTGATTTAATTTCGGATAATATCCTACATCTAGTTCTGCTGCATAATCATTCAATTTCTCAATTGCTTCTTCCTTGCTCTTAACATCTTTAGGTAACGGGCCTGAGAAAATCATACCTCTTGTTCGAGGTTGAAGTGCTTTACGCACAAACGGGTTGGCTTTTTCATGCATAAAATTAACTATGTATTCGTCTATTTCTTCCGTTTTATCAATAGAGTTACTTGGAGACTCGTCTAAGAAAGAAAATGAAACTTCCATTGTTTCTGCTATTTCTTCTTTCGTAAACTCTCGGCTTAATTTATTGTAAAGGTCTTTGAGATAAGGTCGTATGTCAAATATTTCGTTAAAATTATCTCTAGTAATCTTAAGCATACTGCTATGCAATAAATTACTCTCGTTCATCATCTCCAAGAGAGATGCATCGTTTATTTTTTCCCGAACCGCATCTCCAAATTTATCGTTTAGAGTATAGTTATCCTCAGTTACATAACGAGTAAAGGTGCTTGTGTCTACTTCCTTTTTCAGAATGCTTTTCCAACTCATCTCACTCACCTGTTTTCACTTACACTGATTATTTCACAATCTACTTCAAAGGTAGTACCATCATCTTTATCAAACTCCGAAGAAAATCTTTCTCGGAGCAGTTGCTGTAAAACACTTTCAGCAAGTGTATGAAGTTCTCTTTCGTCCATAGCAACTTCTTCTCCGTCTTCATCTTCTGTCAAAACTTTAGCAGTCACATGAAACATGAAACCACCATCTCCAATTTGCGATTTTAATATTTTTTCCCAACTCATCTTAATACTCTCCACAATAACAACACATGGTCTGTGACCAATTATCTTCATCTATTATACTATTCATTCCTCTACAACATTTCATTTTTTTCACTTCCTAATAAGTTCCTTGCCACCATATTCTAGCGGTCTTTTTAAATTGTGAGGGGTCTTTTTGCCCCTTCATATCTATTTCGACTTCAATATATGCAGGATTAATTTGGACTCTACCTTCTATATTTTCATCTGTAATATCAGAGTCAATTTCAATATCAATTTCCTCATATAAATCAGTTTCAGTATCTTCAAAGGTTATTCGTAGAGAAATATCAGTAGCATAACTACCTATGTCCTTAATTCCATTACGTCTAATGTCGGCTGAAAACTCTCCGTTGACGATTGCTTTTTCTGCTGTTGCTTCTACTGTATCAAAGTTAGCCTCCATATTTATCAAGTCCTTAGGTTTATTTTTTATGTCTAAATAATCTACCTTGATACCTGTCCAATTGACACTATATTCCATTTTTCTCAACTCAGACTTCCTTAAATTATTTTTCCAATTCATCTTACTACCTCCAATATTTTTTTCCATGATTTTTCAATTTTGGGAGTTTCTTGTACTGGAACTTTATATCCAGCCTTTGCTGCTAAGTAGCCACATTGCCTTTTTGGAATATGTAAATATATTTTATCTAATTCTATTGCGCTATCCTTTTCACCAATTTCAGATAAAAATGCCTTAGACTCTGCTGGACTTATAATGAACGGAAATGGTTTACCAGTATTTTTACCATTAATTAAATTCTGTGCTTTTTCTTGCCTAAATCCTTTATTGGTAGAAAATGCCGGGTCTTTTGCTAATTTTTCAAATAATTGCCTAACAGCAGAAATATTAGTATACAAAAATTCAGCAGTCCCTTGTGCTTTTGATGCTGTTAATCGATACGGTTCATTGGGGTCTATCTCAAAATCTAGCCCTTCTAATGCCTTAAACAAATCAGTTGATATTTTCAACAAACTAGGAGACTTAAAATCTTCAATTTCTTCACCAAACAGTGCTTGCCAAACAGGAGGACGTGCAGTTCCGGGTTTTTCGTTATACCAATGTTCTTTTGCCGGTTCGACTGTTTGGTTTTTAAATTTCTTACGATATCTAACATATTGCTTTGTACGATAATCTCCGTACATTGGCTTTTTTGTAATTTTACCCTTAGAACTAAATCCAGCAATACCATTAAATTTAATATTAGCAGGATTATTTTTAGAAGTATCACTTTTATTTGCAGTTAAATATGCTTGTAGTTGTTTTATTTTTGCTAACTGACTACCAGTTAGGGCTTTTTCTTTACTAACCTCTTCGGCTAATTGTATAAATTTCTGCGGAGGCGCACGCGCTCCTCTAAGTTCTCCATCTTTTTCCGGAGCATGTCTGCCAACCCTACCCATATTCTCAATAAACTGTAAGATAGTAATATCACCCTTACCCATACTAAGTGAGTAAGTGCTGGCCTTAGTTTTCCACTCCTTGAACGCAGTTTTAAAATCCGGAATTTCTCCATCAGCAATAGCCTTAGTATTGCCGGATAATCTTACGGCGGTCATTCCTTTTTTTACGGGTTTTTTTGCCATCTTTTTTCTTCCTCCCATAACTTACATTGAACATTGCGGGACTGGAAGTTGTAGTAACTGCGCCAGCCATTCGCAGTAAATTAAACCATTCGGATTTCGATTCTGATGACACAACCTGACCTCGCTCAATATACTGGACACAATAAACATTGTTCTTAACTTGCCCCATTCATAGGACAAGAGAAGATTTTTTCTGTTAGCCGAACACTATTACATTTCTGTCCTTCTCTAACAAACACACCACACTCATTACAAATTCCACTATGTGAAACTGCTGAACTTTCTAATACAGATTTGAACGACATTATGTCTCGCCTCGCAGACTACGCTGCCAAGCAGATTCCATCATTCTATCAATAGCAATATCTTGTGATTTCATAAAATTGATTAGTGTTCCTAACTGCTCTGCTGCTAAATCTTTATTCCCTGCAATAACAGCCCTTCTAACTAATATTAAATCATCAGTAATGTCAGAAAACAAATCTTTCATTTTATCAGCATCAGACTGACCAACTGATTTCAATGTCTTTCTCCACATATTAATATTCGTCCCTATTATCAAACTTTGAATCATATTCAGAAGAAGTATTCATCCTTTGTTCCCTTCTGTCTTGTACATACATACTTACATTAGATATTTCATCTCTAATTGCTTCCAACAATGCTGCTTTCAATTTAGGATACTTTTCAAATACTTCATCAGGAGACATAGTTCTTAATCCTCTCGAAATTCTAGCGTCTTCTACATTATCTCTTACTTCAGAAGTGTCAATGTGTTGCCCTAATTCTTCATTTATATCCATTGCTAAATCAATAATATATGAATCATAATCGCCACCACGTTTAACAACATCGAACCACGACATGATACTTCGGAGAGAGTATAGTTCTATGAAGATTTCTTTTTTCGACTTTTCTTTTGGTTCGCTCTTAGATTCCTAGCAGTCTGTGCGCAATACCTAATTTTTTGAGTAGATTCTAATCTCCAAAAACTATCCCTGTTTAAGCCAAACATTTCTTCAATATGACAACACAAATCATACCTAGACATATTATCAAGGTCTTCATCTATCTCCAATTCTAGAATTTTTCCCTTTGGATGTTCTAGTTTCCTATCTAACCAAACATAAAACTGTCCCATGAAAGCAATCAACTTTCTAATTAGCCACTGTTTCATTCTACATACGCTCCACAATAAGAACAGAAACAACCCTGACTTGAATATTCAATTAGTCTAAACCATTCACAAGTAACACAAACCCCATGAAAAGGTTTCATTGATTCACCTTTTGATATTGTATTTGATTCGTGAACTTATTTCGTCCAACTCGTTCATATTTAGCATCATTTTGAAAATAATATTCTAATTCTCTTGTAGTTGGAATCTTATTCTTAAAATTAGTATGCGTTTTATCCTTTTTCATCTCGAATAAGTCTTCTATAACTTCTCTTACTGTTCTTGTTTTATTATCTGACATAACAAAATCAACATACTCAATTGCAGTACTTGAAACGGAACGACTGCCTTTCTTTCGAATGGTGTCTTCCCAACTCATACGCTACCCCCACAATAGTTAATCATATTATCATTACTCAAATACTAATGATTCCATAAAATCTTTCATCCATTTACATTTACCATTGTGATGTTCTCTGTCTTTCATTTCTTTCCCTCCTTAATTCATAGAATAGATGAGATGCCTGTAAAGACACAATTACAAAAAAAACATTAACATAATGCATTGACAATTCTAAATCTAACATAACTAAACTATCAATAACTGCTTGATTGATTTCAACCATCAATCACACCTCCACAGTTCTTCTTGTTCTATCAAATCATACTCAATAAAAGACATAACATCAGACACATCATCATAAGTTTCAACCTCAGTATAATTGAGCGTCTTAAGAAAATCAATTAACGTACCTAAATCAGTTTCCTCAATTGGACGTAGTATAGCAATCTTGGGAAAATTACCTAACCTAAGATTTCGCCTCTCTACCATTTGCCTTAAGATACCATTCTTACGGTGGGCTGGTTTCACATAGTTATTACCAATGAAATACCAACTTCCCATATCAGCAAAGGATGTGTGGGCTATTACTTCATCATCAATGAATTTGCCTATCACAAATAAGTTCTCACAAACATGCTCAGGATAGCCTTTCTCTAATGCTGTGCGGAAACTACTACCCCAACTATCCGCAATTTCATCTTCCCTAACAAAACCGGAAAACCATTCCCCATTTTCGTTACTTATTTCAGGTAGCAATATATCACTTCAACACCAAATCAGAAAAATGGGCTGGAATTTTTTCGCTACTAGCGAATTTTTTTTCCTTGCTTTCTGTGCATTCCCATAATAAAAATTAACTTAGAAGTCATCTAGAGTTGTTTGATGATATAACTTATCATTAATAGCACGTACTAATTCATTTACACCCATTTGTATCTTGTTTAAGTTAATTATAACTTCTCTTGGTAATGTACCCGAATTTTTGATGTTATCCAATTCCGTAGTGATAACAGATTGTATCTTTTTTGATTGAGACACAATCTCTTTTCTCGCATCTTCTTCTGACATAGCGTGAGGTCCTAATTACATCAAGTAAATATAAGTGTCGTAAATAAACTAGATGTAGATATAAAATTGACAAAAAACATTTAACTTCGACAACAGATAAAATCAAAAAATTTTGCCATATGGTTGGATAAAATTTGCTACTAGCATATGGTGTTAAAGACGTAGGCGGGACACCTCACCTACTCAATACATCATAAGTAAGCGAGAAGTCTCCGTGAACCCTATTTGTTCGATAGCACACTTTAAACAAATGGCACTACCATCATCTACTACTGTGAGTTTCACCCATATTCTTGGAAAATCCCATACTACCTGTGTTACTTGCATTTTATCAAACATTTCTTCAAAGTCCATACAATTAAGTTATTTATTCTATATATTAAGGTAGTTAACAAAAGTTACCACCATATGGTTGCGGAACGCAGTGCTAGTGAAGAGACAGCAACCTCAACTAGATGCTGCTGCATCATCTTGATGAAATTGCCGATGATTCTCTCCATTAGTACAGAATGAACATTGTGGGTCAATACAATATAACTTCTGACCTTGTTTTTTCTTTTGTTTCATTAAATCCTGAATAAAGAAGATTTGTCCAATAGTTAGAGTCCCTTCATCATCCGGATGGTCAGCATATGAATTATAATTAACTAATATGTCATGTAATTGCTTCAAGTTTGCTTTTGGTAGGTTTTTGATGTATCTGTTCATATTAATGTACAAACTAACTCCTATCTAAAGGTAATAGACAAAAGTTATTACCATATGGTACTGACTTTGTATTTAGTTCCCCGAAGGGCTACCAATCTTGAATTATTATACCCCCTTCAAAATCGATAATTTGCGTATAGTCTCCGAGGTCTTCAGAGTCTGAAAAATCTTTGCCATATGCCTCGCTAATTTCATTAATATCTTTATACTCGCTAAAATCACAACATAAGGCGATTACATCAAATTCAATTTCCTCGCCTATGTCTTCTTCAAGTTCTTCGAGATAATCAAATAATGCATGTAAGCCGGGTCTGCTGAAGTTGTCGGGTCTAATTTTCATAAATAAGTCAATAAATCGATGTCTTGTTACTGTTTCTTTCATATTATAATGCTGACTATGTGAGATATAAAGGTAGTTGACAAAAGTTACTACCATATGGTAGTATCGACGTTGTATGATAATACCTCATTCCTCAGGAAAGTCATGACAGAGGTAATAGTTGTTCGCGTAAAATGATTCATATCCGACTAATAACTTTAGGATTGTCTAGAATGCTCTAAAGAATTATTGCGCTGTACATAGTATTGCTCACTAGGGATTACTTGTCAATCGTTTCCTGTATTTACTAATTAGTAAGGAATGTAATGAGGATTGCCTATCTTTCTGAGTTTATTTCAACTCGTTTGGTTACAGGTTTAGGACTACACCACTATTGTAGTCGCTCCTCGTTTTTTTGTTTGTTGCCCAACATCACTCAATCACTAAATCAGAAGTATTACCTTCTTCATTAAAATGTTTGAGGGCTTTAGGGTAGGCGTTATGCGATATAAAATACACAACAGTAGGGTAGCCAAACATATTCATTTGACCACTCTGCTGCATTGTATAATAATCATCCCACAACTCTTTTGTGATAGTATAAGGTGTTTTCATTGTTCCACCTCTAACAATTTCTTTGCTTCTTTAACTCTGTTGATGATATCAGGAGTACATTCAGAACGACTCTCTGTTTTAGCATCGAAATGACAGTTTATTTCTGCTTCTGAAACATCATATTCTGTAACAGTATGTAATATAGTTTCAACTATATGTTGTATTTCAGCCATATCATTCAATGGTGTATCAACTACCATAGATTCTATTTGTGTCTTGCGTGCAACCTTGTCAGTCATCCATTGAGAAGTAAATCTCAATTTAGTATTTCTATATGATGTAATTAATGACGCTGATAGTTCAACTTCATTATCATATACTAATGGTTTATCACCATAGCCATTTAATCGGTAGTTTCCTAACTTTCTAAGTAAAATCAACTTTTCTCCTCTCAGTGTCTGTTCAACAGTTTTACTTTCTTCTGATTTACTGTGTGTAATTGTCGCATCTATTCCTACTGCTGATAAATCTTCTACTACTGAGTCTGCTCTAGATTGATATTCAAAGAATAATACTTTATCGACTTGTTCCCCATCAATTTCCCAACCAACAGCATAAGTTTCAGTCTTAGTTACTTTATCTACTAAACCATATTTATCTTCTAATACTTCAGTGTCCCATCTATCAATAGCAGGAAGATTTTCTTGCATTAAAAGAGTGTTAATTGCTTTCAATTGTTGGTCAGATGGCACTACATCATATTCTAACTCATAAGTTCTAATATATGCTACACTCATTGTCCCAACCCCATATCATTGAACACTTCTAGTGCGGCTTTAATTTCTGCTATTGCTTCCGGAAGTGAATCTTTATTCACTTTCAGACTTTTTAATATCAGAACGATATCAGAACCGGACTTCATATGTCCTACTTCAATCGTATATGCTGGCATTGCTTCTATTTTGGTTTCTGCTTCCATATTATTTACCTACCTTAGTCCTATATGAGGTATCCTTACGAAAGTTGAATACCATATGGTTGTAACTTTGTATAACATACCTCAGATGTAGAAGAGCAAACTAACAATAAGAACTCTCTCGGCCACTAGATAGTTCGAGAAGTTTCGTATCTAGTCCGTATTCACGTAGAATACACTGTGTCCTTACTAATTATAGTGTTTAGTTCTTCAATTGTTTTCTGTTGCTCTTCTACTAAGAGTTGGATGCTAGGTTTCATCACTGTTTCCAGCGTCTTCCAATAATCATAGGGTGTATATTTTGCTTAGAGCATTTAACCCGACTATACATACTAGTGAGGAGTTACTCTCATTGTACTGCCAATGCTTTACCACACCGGCTCGCTGTTCCACCACAGAACAAACTAGTATTACCTTATGCCTATACAACGGCATTATTCAGTCATAGCGTGTTGGTCACGTCAACCAACATAAATACCCTAGCCAATTCCTATATTAAGGTAGTTGACAAAAGTTACTACCATATGGTTCTAACTTTGTCCAAGGACCTCCAAAAACAACAAAATTAGTTATTTATCGTTTAAGGTGGTGCTTGGAGGCAAATGAAATCAGTTATCCTCCTTTAGTGATTTCTTATAATCACTTATGAAAGATTCCTGCATTTTGCTAAGAACTAAAGTATTAATTAATTCTTCGTTGTTTTCCCATGATGTCTTTTTAGTGCCATCAGAGTTAGTCCTTCCGTAGTATGTACGGAAGTATGTGTGAGCATCTTCTGATAGAACAAGTTGACCGTCTACCATACTACAAACTGCATTCATTGCTTCCTGCTGTTCTTGTGGTAGAGTGTATGTTCTTGAGCCTGTTCGTGTTGCCTTGAAAGGTGAATCATCATTCTTATTGATAATCTCTTTAATGAATCCTGTAACTCTTCTCTGAGAGCGAGGGGTTGTTCTTCCTTCATCTAACCATCCACGAATCAAGTCTTGAGCAAACTCATTTAGAGTTCCTTGTTCTAGGTATTTTACTGTCGGGGCTTCTATTTCTGTATTCCAATTTTCTACTGCCATCTTATCGTCTCCTTATTGATTTTGTCGCCTCCAAGCAACATAATTAGTCTAGCCACCTGCTATATAAGGTAAGTTGACAAAGTTACTTACCATATGGTGGGAGACTTTGTAGTGTAACGGCGCACCCCGAAGGGTGGCACATTAATCGAAAACAGTATTGTCATCAAGTTCCAAAATATATGTATCTATATCTATGGAGACCCATTTTGATTCGCCACAGGCTGAACACACAAATAATCCTTCTACTTCGAAACTATGTTCCTCTATCCAGTCACCTTCTTTCATATTCTTGGGAACACGAATACGAACTCTTGCATCCTCAACATGAACATCTTCATGTAAACAACCACTATACCCATCTAGGTAAGCATGGTCATCAGCAGTCATTCCGTCGGGGTAATTACTCATCTTAATTCCTCCATTTCCAAATAGCACAGGCAATCATCCCATTCTGAGAAATATTCTTCATCTTCAGGTCTGATAGTATTTCTACCACAGCCATTACATCTAATTATATCAATAAACATAATCCCACAACTCCCATGTGTATTCATTAGTCTCAACTCTAAACCGAAGGAACACGTTCGCAACCTCCTTCACAATTCTCCATATCATATCCACATGATTCACAATAATAATCTGAGATATTTCCTAGGTATCCTTCAACCTCGAACTCATAATATACGTTACAACATTCACAAAATATTCCATAATCTCCCATTCACTCTTCCTCCTGTTGCATCTTTCTCTCAAAATCACGGAAGTTCATCTCGTTCAGTCTGACTAACCAGTTCTTATATTCACTGTTAAACTTTCGCTTGTCGTATGTGCTAGTATTACAATACCAATCAGCATCCTTCAATCTCTGACAGAACTCGATTGTCATTATCTCGTAGAAGTCCTCCATGTTGTATATGCTGTTCGCAAAGTTACATAGTAGCATCCTGCGTCTGAACTCCTCAACCGTGATTTTCTCCCAAACACTGAATCCTACTCCTGCATTCGTTGCTAACATACCGAAACCAAACCCGTTGGTCAACGATAGTTCTCTTTCAGTAAATCCTCTCTCTATTCCATTCTCTATTCCTACTATTAGTGGCATATTATTATCTAGGTATAGTCCGGTATAAGGTAGTCTTACAAAAGTGGCCTACCATATGGTAGTAAAAATGAAGATTAACTTTGACAGTATGGAAAGTTGCTCATGTAGGTGTGGTCAGAGCCTATATATAGCACTCAGCCAGTTTATTGTTACCTAGAATCTATACCAAAAGTTCATCACAACTTATCCATTTACGCGATAGATTCCATAATATCACATAAAGATATTCGTATATTTGTCCCAATATCTTTTTACCTAAATTAACATCACTTTTCAAGGGTGTCAAAACCCCTCCCTATATGATATGTATATATGATATGTAAATATGTATATGAGATGTAGTATTTCTTATACCATTTCATAAGACATTTCTAACTTATTCGAGTCAATTGGGTATTTTCTCAATATTCCCATTAGTGGGAAAATTAAAATATGCCTAAATTGACTAGAATTAAAGTTTTTAATTAATATTATCATTTTATCAATATTATCATAACATAATAAAATTATTATGTATTACATACTCTCTCTCTCTCTCTCTTGCCTAGAATGGTGTGAGAAAATGAGAAAATGAGAAAACCCGAACAAAAACGCTTTACTGCGAAAAGGTTCAATTTTCCCATTGAGTGAGAAAACATTAATTAAATGAGAAAACCTCCAAAGGATGTGAGAACATGACAGAAGAAAAATGGATTAACAGTAGAGAAAAATATGAGCCTAACAAAGATAAGAAAACCAAACTATCAGATTCACAGAAGGCAATAGCCGATGTCTGTGATGAGATGAAGAAGATGCTTCTTCAGAAGAATAACCAGTATGGGGATTCAGTGTTGAATCCTAGTAGGTTCTTTTCTCATGCAGACAAAGAAGAACAAATCAAAGTCAGAATCGATGACAAGTTAAGTAGACTTGTTCAAGGTAATGACTCACTAGAATCAGATGACGATATCATAATGGATTTGATAGGTTATCTGACTTTACTACTCGTCTCAAGAAGATGAGTTCACATTCAACATATTACTTAGGGATATCACAAATAGAAGAGGGGTTTAGCGGCCTTGAATTTAGGGGTGATAAAGTAGTTGGAATTTTGGGTTTACCAATAATAAGGAAATAAGATATAGGAGCAGACTGAAGGCAAACCTGTTGTACCTTTTAAGGAGCAACTGTTAGGTTGGAAACATGTTCACTCATGCACGGGATGTATGGGTGGCTTTTCGATATAAAAAATAGAGCAGGATAACATGGGTTGTAAGAAACATCGTGTGTGTCTTCCCGACATACAATCCCCTACTCCGAGAGATGGGCATAGTACCTTTCCTTTCCCAAACACACAAATCAAATCGGTTTTAATGCGGTAATAAAACACATAATCATTAGCATAAGTGGGCTTCGTCTCCCCCTAGTGTTTTCCCGATATATTATACTCAAATCCGTATTCACACTACGGACAACGAGCAGAGTTTTTGTTCGATTAAAAAAGGTAGCATTTATTTTGAAGTTCCATTTCTAGAACAAGAGTTGTGGTGGCTCTACCTTTCTCTGCGATTAAATAACAATAGGTGAATTAAAATGACAATAAAATGTAAAACATGTAGCGACACTGGAACAGCAGTTTCAATAACCTTACTCGGTGAGGCAGAACCAGTCCCATGTTTGTGTAGGTGCGAACCGACATATTCAGAGTGGCTAGAACTACATGGGATTGAAGAAGAATGAAAGGGTATATCAGATTCACTAACGGCATCGTTTCGATTGAAGAAATGCAAGCCTTTACTTGGCGACCGTTGGATGAGGATGACCCATTAATGAGAAAATTCAGAAATAAAGAACATGCTCATATTGAGAAGTTTTTTAGTATTCTTATATTTTTGAGGGGTGGTCAAAAGTTTATGACTGCAACAACTAAGAATAATCTGAATGACATGATTAGAAGATTTAAACATAAAAATAAAGGTGAACAATATGAATATCAAGAAGATGAAGATGAACTACAATGACTTAAGTTTCTTAAGAAATGATTATTATTTAGATATATCAATGTTAAGTAATGACTACGACGAAATGTTAGAAGACTTGTGTACAATCAATACTTCTGCTATTAGAGAGCAAGAAGAATTGTGGTTAGAAATTAGAAAGCGTGAAAGAATTGATAGAGTTAAAAAATTAATTTTACGTTGTTTAAGTACTGTCACTACCAGTATAAAATCAGTAGTGAAATTAATAACTCCCAAAGATGAATTCGAAGGAGCATATAAAAATGAAAATGAAAATGAATGGTGGAATGTAAAATGATAGAAGAAATAAATATAGAATTTAGGTTGGTAGACGATATAGAACTACCACCTATTATGATAACAATGAATGATGATGATAGGCCGAAAGTTGTGTTAAATGCACAGCACAAAATTTGGCTTGCATTACATAGAAAAACAATTGGTGGATGTGCTGAAGCATTGTTTGGTAAGATAGACGAGTTACTAACTGGTCATCTAAAAGAACAGAGAGCGTGTGAGAGAATTGGTGATGAGTGAATGGAGATAGAAGACTACAAACTAGGTAAAAGAGAACTTGGTAATGGTAGATGGGATAAACTCCTGAAAAGGAATATGACAGAATTATCTCTTTCAGATAACTACGATGATGCTAAACATGAATGGCGTGCAACTGGTGAAGTATGGTGGCAAGGTATTGGAACTCCAAGACCGAATTGGGCAGCCAAACATCCTAGAACATGTTTATGTGGACATAGAATTGTGTATCATTTCGAAATAGAAAACACAGAAACTGGTGTTAGAGAATGTGTTGGTTCAGACCACATTAATTCTTACATGATTCTTAGAGCAATTTCAGAAGAGACTGGTATTGATTCAGATGCTATTACAGAAAGTATGATTCAAGAATGGATTGATGTTAGAGTTAGTGCGTTAAAGAAAGATGCATGGTGGAATGCAAATGGAGAAGATTTCATTGCAACATTTAATGAAATTAAAGAATTGGATTTACGTATTAATGTCAGAAGAACTGGTAGATATATGTGGGATAATAAGTTAGGTATTCGTACTGAACAAACTAAAATTAGAAAGGTTAGTCGTGGTGAAGTATATACTCCCGATTATGAAATGGCTTCTATTGTGTGGAGATGGAATCATCCTGACAACACTAGAAATCAACAGAATGGTCGTGGTTATCCTAACGATAGATTAATGCAAGACTTATCTATATTCCACGCTCTCATTGCTCAACATCGTCAAGAAGTCAAAGAAGAAGATGATGCAATTGAAGCCGCACAGCAAAGGAAGATGAAATATGAACAACAGTTAGAGTTGAGGAATAAAGTTTGGACTGAGAAAACCGAAAGAGATTTCCGTGAGAGTTGCGAATATTTCGGTATTCCACACTTCACTACTAAACTAGCATCTAATGATTGGGAAACTAAATTCCTAACTGATATGGTAAATAGAGTATCTGAACGAAAGGATATCTCACCCAAGCAAATTAGCACATTAATGAAGATAATTAATCGGTATAATGATAACCCTACCATACCTCAGATAAAGTACCTAAGAGCATTGGGGTACGAAGGAGATATAGATTCACTATCTAAAGGAGAAGTATCGAAATTAATCGATGAACTTAAGGAGGAAAAATAAATGACAAAAAAGAAAGAAAGTAAAAAAGAAGCAGAACCAGTGAAGGAAGTAGATGTTGTGAATGAAACGGAGGCTGTGATGGCTCAACTCCAAAGTAATTTGCAAATCGTAGTTAACAAGGCAAATGAGTATGCTGCCTTGTGTAATCACTACGAGATGACAATAAATATCTTAACGGGTAGAGTCCAAGAACTACAACAAGCACTTACTCAAGCACAACAAAAGTAAAGAAACAAAGGAGAAAAAAAATATGAAAATGATAATAATGAATGAAACAGGACACACAACCTTGCCGGAATTAACTTCTGAGCAAGCGATAGAACAAATCAATGACCACCCAACACATTGGGTTTTCGTTGATGGAGACTTAGTTACACGTGAAAACATTTCAACAGTTAGTTGGGATTCGGTAACTGAAGTAAACCTAATACCTGCCGTCGTCGGTGGATGTTAGACCGTAAACTGTCTTAGTAGTTTAGACGATACGACTACCGAGTGGGTGCAAAGCCCATATCAACAATCTAAAGGAGATGAAATTAAATGGAATTACAACAAGAGATATTATCAGATATAACAGTACATATGAAATACGGTAAATATAATGAAATGAAAATGCGTAGAGAAACATGGGAAGAAATATGTAAGCGCAATATGGATATGCATATCAAATCAGTAAGCACTAGAGATGGGATTACTAAAGAATCAGAAACAGAATTAATCGCTGCAATACACAATGCATATGAAAATTTTGTTATACCTAAGAAAGTATTACCTTCAATGAGGTCAATGCAATTTGCAGGTAAACCGATTGAGTTATCTCCTAATAGAGTATACAATTGTGCTTATATGCCAATTGATTCCTATGTATCATTTGCAGAAGCAATGTTCTTACTTTTGGGAGGAACAGGCGTGGGCTTCTCAGTACAAAGACACCACGTAGATAAATTACCCGAAATTATATTACCTAATCCTAGTAGAACATATAGACACTTAGTTAGTGATTCTATTGAGGGTTGGGCTGATGCAGTAAAAGTACTATTCGAATCTTATATCGGTAAAAGAGCAACAACAGTTCGCTTCGACTATTCTGATATTAGACCTAAGGGTTCACCATTGAAAACTAGTGGTGGAAAAGCACCCGGTCCACAACCACTAAAAGAATGTCTAGTTAAAGTTGAAGGTATTCTTTCTAGTAAGACTAATGGGGACAAACTATCTTCATTAGAAGCACACGATATTGTTTGTTATATTGCTGATGCAGTATTAGCAGGAGGTATTAGACGTGCAGCACTAATTAGTTTGTTTAGTGCAGACGATGATGAAATGTTGACTTGTAAATCAGGACAATTTTGGGACACTAATCCTCAGAGAGCAAGAGCAAATAATTCTGTTGTTCTATTAAGACACAGAATAAAAAGAGATTTCTTTAATAATTTATGGACTAGAGTTCAAGAGTCCGGAACTGGAGAACCGGGATTTTATCTAACTAATGATAAGGACTGGGGAACTAATCCGTGTTGTGAAATAGCACTAAGACCATATCAGTTCTGTAACCTAACAGAAGTTAATGCTTCTACTGTTACAGACCAATCTGATTTAAACATGAGAGTTGCTATTGCTGCTTTCTTGGGAACACTACAAGCATCTTATACAGATTTTCACTATTTGAGAGAAGTTTGGAAAAGAACTTCTGAGAAGGATGCATTACTAGGAGTGTCTATGACAGGTATTGCTAGCAATAAAGTTTCTAGTTTAGATTTAGAGAAGGCGGCAGATGTTGCTAGGAAAGAAAACGAAAAATTTGCAACTCTTTTGGGTATCAGAACTGCTGCAAGAATAACTTGTGTAAAACCTGCGGGAACTACTAGTCTAGTATTAGGTTCTTCTTCAGGAATCCATGGATGGTTTTCTGAATATTATATTAGGAGACTTAGAGTTCTAAAAACA
>Ga0181412_1000455_pt1 | contig 17665 bp, 27 predicted proteins | sample 35SPOviralmetaG_FD_130113 | JGI IMG/M metagenome (GOLD analysis project Ga0181412, IMG submission 130113) | Marine viral communities from the oligotrophic San Pedro Time Series (SPOT) site, San Pedro Channel, CA, USA - 35 SPOT_SRF_2012-08-15 | ecosystem: Environmental > Aquatic > Marine > Strait... | reverse complement strand
TAAGTGATTGTTTAGGTCTTATTGTGGTGCAGTGAGGTGTTGCGTGGATTCCTTGTGAATGACGCTCACAACAGCCGCAATTTATTAGTTGTTTCGTTATAAATTTTAGCTCGTCTTTGGTAAAATATACCAACATTGAGCGACCATATCTATAATGATCTGGAAATTCATAAGTTGTTTCTACATCATTCAAGTGCCAGTAGCACGTCATTTTCGGATACCACCAATTATAGTGTTGTTCGCAGAGCATGAACGCCGATTCTAGACGAAGCTCTTTTTGAAATGCTTCATCTAATCTCGGCTGCGCCATAAACATTATCATTTCAGATATTTCATCTGGTAAGTCTTTAATTCGGGCTATTAATTCATTCATTTGTATATATAAATAAGAGGTTAGATTTATTCAATTTTAAAATTGAAAAGCATAAAGATATGATTATTATTAATCACAATGACGCAGCTAGTAAGAACCGAAGTGGAAGAGTACGAGCCGTATTTTGACGAGGAAACTGGCGAGTATTTGGATAAATGTCCTTATGAAAAATACACGCGAGGACAACAAGCTGTATATACGTGTCGTTGTATATCTGGACGAACAATGAACAATCGTCAGCAGTTTGTACAGCACTTCAAAACAAAGGCACACACCAATTGGCTTAAACATCTGGGAAAAGATGAAAATATCAAACTAATCAAGGAACTTCGGATTGAGATTGGTAAAAAAGACAATATGATTCGGCTTCAGGCACGACATCTCAAACGTTCTCTTAGAAACTCTGAGATGTTGGAGAAAGAGATTGGGGAAAATAAAAAATCAAATGAAAGTATTCTAACATATAAAAATGAACTCATTGCGGAGCTTCAGGAAAATATAAAGTTACTAGAAGAGACTTCTGGTTGTAGTATTGAATATACGGATGTAGATGACGAGAATGCTCTTCCAGCATGGGATCTGTCTACTATTGAGTCTGATAGCGATGGAAGTAATAATAGCGTTGCGACTGGTTAATATACAGATCCCATTTTATCACATTTATTTAACATGTATTTTACAAATTTAACCCGTGTATCAGAATAATTATTAGCGTAATATAACATTTGTGTTAATACCATATTAAACTTTAAGGTTACGTCGGGATGACTATAAGACATTATTTCGGTTATAATGTCCTTTGGTAATTTATCTAATATAGATTCCATTATTACATATAATATAACTAATAAAACTAAATCAATTTAGCCGAAAAAAGAGAACCAAAAAAAGAGAACCAAAAAAAGAGAACCAAAAAAAGAGAACCAAAAAAAGAGAACCAAAAAAAGAGAACCAAAATATATTTTTATTTAATAGTTAATGATTGTCTAGCCATCTAATGTGAGTGCCTCCGCTGTTATTGATTGTAATATTTACTTTTGTGTTAGGAACATTTGCAATTGTAATATTTTTTTCTTTCTGTTTCTCAATATATTCATTCACTTTAATAATGGAGCGAAAACGAACTCCGTCAGGTGAATAGAAGACATAGTATGGTTTGTCTGGATTCTTTGTATGAGAGCCACGAATGAATTGTTTGCGCGTCCACCCTTGTTCATTTGGATATGATTCGTTTTTCCACGCTTCACTAGTCATTTTTCTTGTATTATAAGATTTATATTATGTAATCAATTTTATATAAAGTTGAAAATAATATAACAATTTAAAGTATCGTATAACTAAAATGATGTATCTTATTAAAAAAGACGGCAAATATTCACTCCCGTATAATGTATGGATTCTTGTGAAACAGTATACAGGTGTCTATAATCTTTCAATTAACTACAATGCTGTAAATAATGTAAGAGTTGACTTGTTATATGGTCTTTATAGGGATTGGTTTGGACGATTTATTCTTCCCGATTATTATGATTTTTGGGGTCAGGGAAAACGACGTAAGTGGCTTCTCAAAAATCTTGTGGAAAAAAATAACTATAAGATGACAGAAGAAAGATATAATAAATTAATTGTAGCTAGTAACAGCCCCTTGAATTTAATAGAATAGAGCCTAGATAATAGATTGTAAACATAACAAGAACACCATCAATAATCATTTTAACGTCTGATACTAGACCATTATACATATTTTTAATTAACAATCCCGTATTTTTAATCATATTATACGTCTCAGCCAGAAAGGAGCAAATACAAAGGATACAGACAGCAGATATGACAGGTACAATAATGTATACTATCAAAAACGCAAATGTCCCTACAACAACTGCGTAAAATATATTAAACATTGCCAAAATATATTCATCGTAATGCTCTAAAATGTAGTATTCAATGTTCATTATTTGCTCTTCGTAACCCATCTTGTAGTTATTCTTCTGGATAAATATAAATCAATTTTTAATATAAATAAAAACATTTCACATATTATAACTAGTAAATATTAAACAATGACTTGTAATTGGTGTGAAAGTGATATTAATATATATAAATTATGTGACTATAAAGACCATAGTGTTTGTAAACCTTGTTATGATAAATATATTTCACTATATCCAAATAGATTGCCTGGATGTCCCTATTGTGTTGGTATCGTAGAAGTCGTTGTAGTAAATGTAGAGGATGATACAGTCACAAATGATATTGTCCCGCTGGATACTTCAATTCCATTGGAAGTATATGTATGTATTACATCTATTTCATTGTGTTGTTTCTTATTTATGATTCTTACATGGGTTTATCTATTATACCTTGTCTAAAATAACTTAAATTTATAATTATTAATAATAATAATGCGCGGTTATATGCTAATGTTACTAAGTTTTTCAATGTCGGTTGGCTCGTTATTTGCGTGGGATTCGTGGGAATTTATGACGCAGATAAACGCTATAAGTAATCAAAACTCGTATATTAATATTCGTAAATTCGTGATTGATTTACAGGGTAAAAATAAACGAATTCTAGATATTGGGTGTGGTAATGGTGATTCTACGTCTAATGGAAAGGGTTGTCTAGGAATTGATAACAATCGTGATGCTATAGATGCCGCGATACAAAAATATCCGGATAAGTCGTTTCGGTTGGGAGTAATTTCATCATGGAAGCCCGAAGAAAACTACGATATTACGACCTCCATGTTTTATTTACATAAGTTGAATGCCTCCAAAAGAAAGCAAATAATCTCCGTAGCTAAAAGATGCGCAGACGAACGCGTTATTATTCTTGATATATCACCTGATTATCAGCCTAATGAAAGAATGATTGAAGAAAATCCACATCTTATTGATTTTTTATCTAATTCTAGGAAAGAAATGGCTGATTTTACTGAACATACGATAATACAAGATAACATCTCAATGTGGACGTTCGATAAAAAATGTATTGAACCAAAAAAAGAAATTGTGGATTCTAATACCTTAACAAAAATATTACATTTATACAGACCTATTTAATTTATTTGAGTATACGACTTACCACCGAAGCGAGCGACCTTGACTATTATAGCGGAATCGGGTGTCCCTAACCGCATTTCGCTTATTATATTGCTTATTTTGCAAGCGTTTCTCTGATTTTGCGTTGATATTATGAGGCTTCGTGTAGACCTTCATATGCGTACCGGTTAGCTTTTGAGAATTATTATTGGTATCCATCATCATATTCTTGATCATAAGAGTCATTAGAGCGTTCATTGTTATGCGGTCTCATATAGATTCAGATACTAAATCAATTTTTTTATAAATGCGTAGAAAATACTTAATTTGCGTATATATCCAGAATGGTTTCTATGATAGCACTTCTTTGAATATCGTCATTTGTGAATTCAATAAGCGATATTTCCTTTTCTCTTAACATTTCTTTGTCTGTGTAGTTGCGATTAATCTTTGTTAATAGGTCCATCAGGCCATTTTCGTTATTATCGCATTGATTTACGTCTCCTGTAATCACCATTTTACTATTTTCACCTAGACGAGTTAGGAGCATTAAAAGCTGATTATTGCTTGTATTTTGTAATTCATCTCCTATAATGTATGTGTTTTTGAAGGTTCTTCCTCGCATAAAGGCTAGTGGGACGATTTCTACGCGTTTCTCGGCTATTAACACATTAAGTTCCTTTTGTGAGTAGAATTCACGAAGAACGTCAAATATCGGGATAATCCATGGATCCATTTTTTGATTAATATTTCCAGGTAAATAGCCTAATTCCTCATCAACGCTTATTAATGGTCTGGTGAGGACAATTTTCTGCTTTGTTTCTATTAGCAATTTTGCGGCGTATTGTGTTGGAAAAAGCGTTTTACCGGTCCCTGCAGGTCCCGAAGCAATTACTATTTTGATATCGTCATTGCGTATATCGTCGTAATATTGCTTTTGATTTGCGCTTTTTGGAGAGAATAGTTGCTTTACAGACGGAGGTTTGGGTTCATATTCCATAAATTCCTCATAAAAGTCGTCATCTACACGTTTCTTTCGCGAATAGCACATAGTTATGGTATTTTGTCGTGGATATATAAAAGCGTTGCTACTCACTAAACAAATAAAAAATATAATACTACGTTTCATATTCTACTAGTTTGTTATTATAATTCTGATTTTTAAACATATTACCATTCATAATACTCACATGTGTGATACAATACCTTTTCTTGATAATGTTGATACTTTTCCTCTTCACGTTCTTGTTCATCGATAATGAAGTCGTCCTCATATTCGTCTTCATATTCGTTGTAATCGTCTCCCTTTTCTTCCTCGCAGATGACAGGAACCGATTCTTCCCCGATAAATCCCATAATGAGCAGCTGTATGTCGTTATCAACGAACTGCTTCAGTATAGGAGCTATGGCACTGTCCTTGTCGTTAAACAGAATCCGTTCCTCGTCACATTCGCCTGATATGTGGATAAGGAGCTCCTCTGCACCCACTTTGCGTCCCGTAAACTTCTTGGTAGGCATGACTCGTAATCTTGTTGTTTTTTGTTATGCTCACAAATAATTGTGATAATTCGTTTCAATTTTTTCTCGTATTTGAATGATATTAATATCGTTCAAATATATAGATATGTTTTATAAATATTTAGTAATAATCCTTATTATTATCGCTGGTTTATCGTATATTAATATCGCCAAATATGTAACAGAAGGGTTTGAAGACCAACATTACACCGAATTAAGTAACACACGCCCTTTCAATAAACATTTATATGATACACCTGCGACCATATTGGAAGAGCAAACATGGGAATATCCTACTCCTGGTGTAGGTGCGATTAAAAAGACAACGACGGATAATTACTCAATAACCCTTGATGATCTCCAGAAATTTCTGGTAAATTCGCCATCGGATACGGTTTCGGGAGAACCAGTTGATATTAAAAATTGTATTGGTGTTTGGGATAAAGAATGGAGTTCGTGCGACAAACAATGTGGTGGTGGTAAACAAAAGAAATTCTATAAAATATTATCACCCGCAGGCCCCGGAGGAATTCCTTGTGGGTATGAGGAGGGTGATTCTATAGACCAGGATTGTAATATGTTGCCGTGTCCTATAGATTGCGAGGGTAAATGGAGTGATTGGAGTGAATGCGACAAAGATTGTTTTCCTGGAGCAGGAGATTATGGTGAAACTAAGAGACAATTTAGTATTACAACTGTGGCAAAAGATGGATATATTAATGATAAATTTAAAAAGGCACTTCCTTGTTCATATGGAGATGATATTATAGATGATGGTGATATACAGAAACAAGAATGCAATACCGAATATTGTCCTATAGATTGTAAAGGTAGTTATGCTGGTTTTAAGAATGATTGTAGTCAGAGTTGTGGTGGTGGTAAGAAAGAAAATATTTTTAATATTACACGATATCCTGTATCTGGATGGTTTAGGGGGGTACGAAAGGACGGTGCTGCTTGTCCTTCAAATAAAACGTTGACGTGTAATACACAGTCCTGTCCCAAATAATATTATTAATATATATATGTTTCTATTGATAATATGTATTGTATTGATTATTATGATTTGTATATATTGTCTTAATAATAAGATTGTAGAAGGATATGACCAAACACAAAATTGTATAGGAACATATGATCAATATTATGAGCCATGTTCATTAACATGTGGAGGGGGGACTCAGAAACTAGCTTTTAATGTTGACATTGATCCTGTATCTGGATATTTTCGTGGAAATCAAAAAGAGCCTGTTCCATGCCCTCTTGATCTAACAAGAGAGTGTAATACTCACAATTGTCCTATAAATTGTGAATATGTTAGGGGAGGTGATGGTTGGAGTAACTGGATTAAAAATCTAGACAGCAATGGGAAACAAATAGGAACAGAAACACGAACACGTAAAATAAAGATAAATGAAAAATATGGAGGAATTCCTTGTGGTAACCTAACAGAAACTAGAAATCACGATGTCAATTGTGTTCAATCAGCATGGTCTAATTGGGGAGCGTGTTCAAAGCCCTGTGGTGGTGGAACAAAAATCAGAACCCGTTCCATATTACAAGAAAAGAAGAATGGAGGTCAATCATGTGGGCCTTCGTCAAATACAAGATCGTGTAATACTCACAATTGTCCTATAAATTGTGTTCAATCAGACTGGTCTAATTGGGGGCAGTGTTCAAGGTCCTGTGCCGGTGGAACACAAACCAGAACCCGTTCTACATCACAAGTAAACATGTATGGAGGTATCAAATGTGGACCTTCGTCAAATACAAGATCGTGTAATGCTCACAAATGTCCTATAAATTGTGTTGGTAAATGGGAATGGACGGGAAATTGTAGTGGTTCACAGCGTAGACAAAAATATAGAATAACTAGGAAGTCTGCTTATGGAGGAAGACCTTGTAATTATTACAACGGACAAATATCTGGCTGGCATCAGAATGCATGTAATAGGCATTGTAGATACAGAAAGTGGTATTGTGGTGGTTGTTGTAGTTATGAATGGCGAGGTAAATAATTCGCGTTCTTTGTAAAATTGAAACAATAAAAACTTATATGTATTATAGTATTAACTATAACAATGGTGTCTAATCGCGACCAGCGCTATATTGAGATTGCGGCCGACCAGGCGAGTCGTTCCAAATGTCTCATGCGTCATGGCTGTATCGCAGTAATGAATGGTCGCATTATTGGGCGTGGATTTAATAATTACAGATGCCATAGCAATGATGGGTTTATCAAGAATACAATGACTTGTCACGCAGAGATTGCGGCCCTTCGCCAGGTGAATAAGCGTGGTAAAAAAACAAGGAAAATAACGTTGTATGTGGTTCGTCTTGACTCAAATAACACGCTTAAGGCAAGTGCTCCTTGCGTAGATTGTATGAAACGAATTAATATGATGGGTATAAAACGCGTAATTCACAGCACTAATACAGGAAATATAGTCGTTCAAAATCCAAATATTTGTGTTAATCATATAACAACCGGACGCCGCATCCTAATGGGCGAATGACATATAATTAATATGATTCATATAAAAATAAAACGTTCAATTATATTAATGAATTGTATATTAGTCTTACTATTTTTTTTTATTGGTGCCTGGTCACTAAATCCTATTGGTCTCCCCTCAGGAAATCAAAAAAAATATACTATAAATCCCACTTCTAGAGTGAATGATTTGAATCTATTGACGCCTTCAAAGGCACGATTTATTGCAAAACACTGGGAAAACAATATACTTAATAGCGGATTGGAAATAATGCATGAAGATGTTCATGTATTGAATAAAATAGATGAATTAATGGAAATAATAGCGAAGGAAAATAACTATATTTACATATCTTGGACACCATCTTCTCTTATAAAGGAGGTCTTATTTATCATTGTCGGAGAGACTAAGCCAGATAAAAATGAGTTTGTCATTAAATTAATCGTTCAGTCGCCATTTTGGGACTCCAAACAAATATCCAGCGAACACCTGAAGTATGCAATAGAGGAGCTTATTTATGGAATAGACAACGTTTATCTCAATATGACCTACCTATATGCTAACGATTTACGATACAAACTGTCGTGGGTTACAATTAACCAGATTTAACCAAAAAATTGAATTATATTCATATTGTAATAATTAACTACAAAATGAATATTACTGAAATAAAGCGCAAATTAAATAAACACGGGTGGTGTATAGTGCCAAATATATTAAATGAACACGAGGTAAATGATGCAAAAAAAATGTTTTATGACTGGCAAAAAACCATTAAAAATCACGATTACTTACACAGGACAATAGATCCACATTCTATATATAAATATCACGAGGCAGGACATCAAGAACATGCGTGGTTTATAAGAACAAGACCGAAAGTGAAGGAAATATTCAGTGGATTATGGAATACCGACGAATTGGTTGTCTCATTTGACGGCTCTTGTTACGTTGATAAGGAATGTAAGAAGAAAGATGCTATATGGACACATTCGGATCAGGCACCGAACAACGAAAAACTCGCATGTTATCAGGGATTTGTGTCTCTTACGTCTAATAAGGAACGGACACTAGTTGTATATGACAAAACACATCGTATTCATAGCGAATATTTCAAGCGTAGAAATATAGTGAATAGCAAAAATTGGAATCTAATAGACAAACAGGATGTAATTAATGCTGGTAAATTAAAAAGGGTTCTCTATGTTCCTGTAGGTGCATTGGTTTTATGGGATTCGCGAACGTTTCATCAAAATCAATATGGTGCGCCTGCTTCTGAAGAGCGAATGGTACAATATGTGTGTTTCCTTCCCAAAAATGATCCAAAAAACACAGAACAAATGAAAATTAAACGCCGGAAATATTTTAAAGAACGAAGGACAACATCTCATTGGCCATATCCGTTAAATGTGAATGCTATGCAACCTAGGACTTTCGGTGATAAAGCCAAACATATAGATTATACACAGCTAACACAATGTAATATAGATAAATATATGTCTGAAATAGAGAATATGTTATAATTATTAAAAAAATTTTATTTTTTTTTCAATTCTCAAAAACTATTTTGAAAAATGAAAAACGTGTTTTTTTTCAAAATATATGAAATGACTTTCAAAAAAAAAAAAAAAAAATTTGTCTAGGCGCTGTAGGAAAATAAATAGAAGCAAACCAAAAAATATGTAGGGACTTAATGGTGTGGCTGAAAATCGTCCAAAATATACAATATATGTAAAAAACTTGGAGAGTTTTTATTACCATTATTTAAGGAAAAATGGTAAAAAAAACTCTCCAAAACTCTCCAAAAAAATTCCATTGTAAAAAATGTGATTATTATGCTAATAGAATTAGCGATTTTAATAAACATTTACAGACCAGAAAGCATAATGATAAAAATGATAACAAAAACTCTCCACCTCAAAACCCTTACCATTGTGGTTGTGGAAAAAAATACAAATTTCAATCGGGTTACTGTAGACACAAAAAAACGTGTAAATTTGTGACTGAAAACGAAAATCAAACATTAGAACCAGATAAATCAACCACTGATATGATGGAAATAATGTTAAAAGTAGTAGGTGAAAACGAATCATTACATAAACAAATTCAAGAAATGATTCCAAAGTTAGGAAATAACAATAATAGTAATAATCAGGTTTTCAATATTCAGTTATTTTTAAATGAAAAATGCGCCGATGCAATGACTATTCAGAATTTCGCAAAACAATTATTTATTACCATGGATGATCTTTCAAAGGAAAAGAAAGATTGTATTACAAATGTTGTATTAAAGAGTCTACAGCCTCTTGCTATTACCGAGCGCCCATTCCATTGTACTAATTTAAAGAACCAAGAGTGGTATATTAAGGATGAAAAGGAGGGGTGGAAAGAGAATACTGGAGAGAAAGTGATTCAAAATGCGGAATATGGTATTCAACAGCATTGGTGTGCCGAATTTGAGAAGCAATATCCAGACTGGATGCAAAGAGAGAATCTCAAGATGAAATACGTTGCTATTGCTGGGTCAACTACACGTGACCTAGACGAGAAGGTAAAGTTAAAGTTACTAAAGGAACTCGGTAAAGAGGTTACATTAACAAATAAGGACATTATATCTCTCTAATTATCTCAAAGCATCTACATTTGGTGGCGATATAGGTGCGGTTCCAAGAGCATGAAATTCCGATAAGTAGGAGCTATCGTTATTCTTGATACAGACACCCAATTCTTCACTAAAGGTCATTCCGTCGGCACAACAGTAATTATTCTTACAATTAGTATCCATATATGCCTTATATAGAGTAAGTGGATTTCTTAGAACAGGTTTATTCTCTACTTCCTCACGAGTCTCACTATGTGTATATTCGGCCGGTTCAGAATGATTAGCTTTTGAAACGGTAGGCTCTGGCTCGCTAACCTGGCGTGGTGTATCAGTCGTCTCTCCTTCAAAAGATTCACGTAGTTTATTATTGTAATATAACAAACCACCAATAAGTATTATAGCAATAATAATTACTAGATAAGTCATTAATATATAGAAATAATAAATTACGGATAACAACCCACTTTTTTATTGTCTGATTCATTTTTATTGTGTGTATCATACAGATTTACTTCGCTTTGTAATTCTTGATTCCGTTGAATGAGACTTTCGTTCTGTTTAATCATATTTTGTTCGTTTTTGTTATCAAATAGTAGCATTCTATTGTATTTTTTAACTCGTAATTCAGCGGCGCGTTCCTTGTATTTTTTCTGTGTAATAGCATCTAATATTTTCTCAAAATCACTGCATAACTCCTGTTTCTCACTAACCAATTTTTCTATTAGATTCATTATTTCCTTTTCTCCATGAATCCATTCTGCGACCTTTGTCTGAATAGGTACATCTGCCCAGAATTTATAGGTAGACCAAAGCTCTAATTCGTTATTAAGTATCTGGACCTTTACAAGAAATTCGGCAAATCGTTTTCGTAGGTAATGCGTCTCCTCTTTCCTCTCATCGTAGTTCATATATTTGCTTACCGAGAGAGTGAAACTGGTATACGCCGAGATGAATAACCCAAAAAAGGTTATTGTTTCCGGCAAAATATTAAATACCTGTGTTGAACCTTGTAGAAGTGCAGAGACAGTTGAGAGTAAAATGATGGATATTTGAATACATTGTATTTTAAAATTGTAGCTGACGTATTTAAGATTCAATATATAATTACGTTCTTCTACGTCACTAAGCATAAGAGAGATACGCTTCTTATAGGCTTCTATTTTCAGTTGTGATTTTATATAACCAGGTTCGTTGTGTAGTTTTTTTACCATTGCGATTCTGTTCTCAGACCCATGCTTATTGTTTTGTATATTATCGTATTTCAACTGAATATTTTCATTAAGTAGTTTATAATATTTTTGTTTGATAGTATCAATATTGTTAGTGGTATCAATATCGTATTCGCGATTAAAAGATTTAGTGAGCATTTTTAGATTTTGAACGCGTTTAATATCGTTAGAATCATTCAATTTATGAATTACTTTGTTCACTTCCTCTTCTGTAATGTCATTTATTACTACATTACTCTGTGGACATTCAATAGCTGCTTGGGGTGGTGGACATAAACACTTTTTAATACAAGCCATATAAAAGTAGTAACATTAAAATATTAAATGTTAAAAAAAATATACAAGCTTATATTTTTGTTAACTCAAATGAGCGATGTGAAACGGTTACATTATAAAATGGCGAAATTGAATGGCGAGAATGGATGTGTGGAGGGAGTTATTAGCGACAAAATGGCAGAACGTTTGAAAGCAACTTTGGGTAAATGTCTAGATGTTAATTGTATTCATTATCGTGGAAAGACGAAACTCCCATTTTGCTGTGAAGTAACGGGATATTCTTGTAATGAATATATATAATGGGGAGGATTCCACAGAATTATGTTCCTCAACATCTCTCTAGTAAATCCAAAAAGAAGGCAGCTAGCGAGCTTAAAAAGTCTCAACGTGAATATAAAAGAGGTAAATATCATACCAGAAAGAAAATAAAGGGATTCAAGAATCGCAAGACGAGCTGGGCTAGCAAAGCAATTGAGATATATGATTTAGATAAGAACAAACCTATTAATATTAATGTATTAAGTAAAAAGACGAAATGTAAAAGAGCCGCACTAGAAAAAATAATAAAAAAAGGACAGGGTGCGTATTATTCATCGGGTTCAAGACCGAATCAGACAGCACATTCATGGGGAAAAGCACGTTTATATAGTGCTATATCCGGTGGTCCCGCCGCAAAAGTAGACGGACATATATTAGTGGAAGGCTGTAAACCGAGTAGTAAAGCGCTTAAATTGAGTAAAAACGCACGTATTCCGAATAAAAAGACGATAAAAATCGGTGGTGGAACGCCAAATATGAAGGAACGTATTCTAAAATTTGAAAAGAGCAAGCAAAATGGTAAAAAATATACGGTAATTGTGGAGGATCGGGAGACAAAGAAGACGCGCACCATCCATTTTGGTGGATTAGGATACCAACAATACAAGGATAGAACTCCATTAAAACTTTATGCAAAGGATAATCATAATACGCGAAAGAGGATGCGTAACTATTTGAAGAGGCATAGCGGAACTCCGTTGCGGAGCGAGGCAATCAAAAAAGAGATAGCTAAATCAGATGGATACTATAATGCTAAAATACTTAGTCATATATATCTCTGGTAATTACTCAACGAGACCAATAATAGAACAAGCAATGCGTTTTCCCGCATTTCCTGTTTTCAAGGACTCTTCGTCACCGCCTTTACCAAGATCGTCCTCGTCCTCGTGAATGACAAACATTCTACCCACGATAGAAATGTTCGTTTTTGGGTCACAAGATATGTCTTTTACTGTTATACTGCCTTTAGAAACGCCATTTAGAGAGATGATGTTCCCTAAATCGCCGGCGTGTCGTTCCTGTGAATGTGGTCCACCGTGGTTTTTATTGAATGGATTGAAATGTTCGCACCCGGTCTCACAACCCTTACTCATATCTCCGCACTTATGAATATGAAATCCATGCTTCCCATCGGCAAGTCCTTTGATATCGTATTTGATATTACACCTGTTTTTACGATTTTTAAGCTTTATTATTCCCGTGATTCCATTCATATTAACGACGGAAATACACCGATACACAGCCTTTCCACCTTTTTGAGACTTACAATATTTATAGGGAGCACACGAACTCTTCATAGTGAATCCAGATACTCCTTCTAAGCATCGTTTCAGTGTAAATTTTCTGGGTAGAGGGAATATCTTGCCGTCCTGCTTTCTCTTGCATGTTCGCCTCTTTGTTTTACAGCAGTCCATTATTAGAATAGAACATTTTTATTATTGTTAATTTAATTCCAATAATTAACAATAATAAAAATGTCATATTCCGTAAGGTTCATATAAAATTATATAATAAAGTAAAATAAAACAGATATGAGAACCATATTTATTGAATAGTGGTTGTAATCCTCTATATCTGACCAATTATGCTTTGTTCCCATAAGAATATCAAATATATCAATCCCGTAATTTGAGTATATATTAAGGTGATGATCGCTATGAACGGTTGGTTCAATAAAAGTATAATTAATAATGTGAAAAGATGCGTAGAAGAGCCCCCACAAGATAAACATCCGCCAATCCATCATATTATATAGTGTTCCGGCACATACGCCAATAGCTCCTTGCATTACAAAATTATTAATAGCTTCTAATAGTTGGTATTTAGGTAATTTATTTATTTTGGAATCGTGGTGTGATATGTGGTGAAAATCTAGAAACCATGTGAAAGCGCGCATACATTTGTCTATAATAGGTATATTCTTGTAAATGACTGGATATTCGTCATACATTTTAGTATAATATATATTATGAGATATCATATGAATGAAATATCCAGCAAAAGCAACATACATTAGAGAGAAAATCATAACAAAATAATTACGTTTGTTTGTCTTTTTACAAGATAATATGAAAATACAAATGGCTGTGATAATATAAAATGGATAATTAATCAAAATATGTTCCTTTAATGATTCTGTCTGTTCCTTAAATGAGACGTCTTTTCTACAAGTTGGGAGAGAATCACCAGGATTATCACAAGATTCTTCGCCACTATCGTGTGTGTCTTCAATTTCTTTTTCAGAAGAGTCATCATTCTTATTTTCAGACTCCATACATAAATATATATTACGTTTTTTTTTTAAGAAAAAATCCACACATTAATATAATGTTTATATCAAAATCATCCAGAGCAAATTTCATTGATATTCTAGAATATTTATGTAGAAAGACAGGTATTTCCGCATTTTCTCTCGGTGTTATGATTAGAAGCTATCATTTTGCAATGCCTGTAGCATTCATATTCATATTAATGTTCTGTGATGGTATGATAGTTACATTGTCTGTAATATATTATGCTCTAATTGTATCATTATTTATATTATTTGATGGATGTTTTATTAGTATGTTAGAAAATCGTTTATGTAACGATAATTTTAATATGATAGATCCATTTCTTGAATTCAATGGGTTAGTTGTTGATTATAAATCAAGAAAAGCATTAACTTATTACATTGCGGTTTGTTATACAATGTTATTTTTAACTATATACTATGTTAGATTTAGATTAAAAGTGGAATAGAAATCTATTTTGGAACTTTCGCCAATAATTTATCGGTGATTAATGATAGCAATCCTGTTCCCATAGTAAGCCACATATATTTAATATTGCTTCCGGAAATATACAGTGCATATCGCATTCCTTCGCAGTGGGGCGCAGTCGCCATAATGATTGATTCGATAAACCCGAACGGACTCAATGGAACACATAATCTCGTATATGCATGCGGAATTATGTAGTGGAGAACAATCCATAGAAAGGAACCAATAATTAAAATTCTATTCATTTGAATATTATTATTAATTAAAAAATAAATCAATTTTTTCTGGATATCCGTTTGCGTTTTTTTCTCGGTTTCCTCTTGCGTTTTTTTGTTTTTTTCCCCTTTTTATTCTTACCAGCATTTGTAAAATTGGTTATTTTATTGTAATGGCTTCTATCACTTGTGCTTAATTTATATTTTGATAGTGATTGTAATGAGGGAATCCCTGTTCGTTTTGAAATACTAAATGATTTAAGTGAGAATTTATCGCGCGGATAAATAAATAAGAATTCGCTATTTTTTAATTGTTTACTTATTACTTTTCCTTCTATTGTAAAATATCCTGTGGGATAATTTTTGATGTTTAATGTGTCTTCTGGGTCGGGAAAGGCCTCATCCATTTCATCCATTCCGCTTAGCCAATCCGTATCGTTATTTTGCATATCTTTGATCTCTATTTGTAGTTTCTGTGAGGGTTTTAATTCGTCAATGCGCTGTTCAACTGATTTTGAATCCGGACCTCCCATATATTCAACGTGTAATACAGTTCCATCTTTAAAAGTTGGTCCTTGTATCCATTTTTCCTCGGATAGTCCCTTGAAATTTTTTACGGTGTCCGGTTTTATATTAGAACTCATATATATATATAATGGAGATAATACATAAATTTTTGATGATATTAATCACACTAATAATTGATATGGTATTCGTGTATATATTGAGAAATGAAGAACTAAATCTCGCGGAGAAATACTATATCTATGGTATTATAGTAATTCATGTATTTTTTATGGTGGCTTTGTTAGCAAAATTAAATATAATTATTGATTTGTCGCATATTTTCTTATTTATAGCAATATATTTAGGTGTATTAATTAAAAATAGAATGATTTTGATAATACTAGCATTATTATCGTCCATACAAATATGCTTTAAAGCGTTATTTGGTGGTTGTATTATGTTTACACAGGAAGAACAATCATTTGGTTATTTTATTGATAAATACAATCAGCAGTTCGTGTATATGGCTTTGATAATAATTATATACAAGCTTATTTTATAATTAGGCTTTTACATTGATTACTTTATTTTCGGTAGTTCCCTTGATTTCATCTCTATGTTTCTTTTTATGACCACCGAGCGCTTGTTTACTGTGGAATGTCAATCCGCAAAATTCACACGCATGGTCACCCGATTTGGTTGAAGAGGCAACATTCACCATTGCGCTAAGATTGGGAAACTTCAATCTCTCTATATTAGCAACCAGATTTCTTTTAATAGAGTCAATAATTGTATTTGAATCCTGAATTAAACCGTTTTTAATCTCAAAAAACTCAATTATTTCTCTACGAACAGCATTTATTTTATCTTCGGGAATATTCTGTCCAGGATTTTTAAGATTAATCTTAGATAAAATAGCCTCTAGTAATTTAACCGCCGAAATAATAATATTCTCATCATATTCAACATTGTGTACATATATCAACACGTTTTTCCCTTCAAAATCAATATCGTAATTATTCTTAGTTGCAATACCGCTTGTTTGTGATAGAAATATTCCATGATTGTTCGTTGTTTTAACATCATCAATGAATTTCTTGACTTCCTCTTCGGGAACATTGCCTTTATAGTTTTTATTTTCAATCATAATGGAGATATATCCATCGCAATCTGCGTGTGCGTTCTTAAAAATAGAAGATTTATATTTAACAAGAAAATCTCCACTCTGTCCTGTCTTACTCGTGTTTTCAATAGTTGAGCTTGGAAAGCATTTATTAAGAACATTTTCTAATTTACCTTCACTAAGATTTCCTTTGCGACTTGAATTGGTAGTTGTTTGTAATTCAATATATTGATCTAATTTCTCCAGAGATGGTCTAAATGAACTGTTTATCTTTTCATAAAGTAAATCAGTTTGTGTCTTAGAAACCAACTGTTGTTGTTCAATACTATTCTTTCTATCTGCTTCATTTTTTGCCTCCGAGAGATTAAATGCCTCATTTAATTTATTAAAGTAACTTTCAATCACCTTTATATTATTAGAACTATCTGAATTGATTATTTTATCTGTTTCCTTTTTAATATCATTAAAACGCTCTTGTAATTGAAGAGATAGAGATGCAGACAATGACTTGCTATTATCTCTGCTATCTTTAGATAATTCAGAGGAAATTTTACCAACAATTAATTCATGTTTCTTATCCATAATCTCTCCGATATTAATAATATTACTGTTCTCTGTACTCTTCATAAGTGTCTCTATTTCTTTTGTAACACTTGTTTTCTGTGAGTTTACAATCGTTTTAATTTCTGATAACTGCTCTATATCTTTATTTAACAACTGTATTTTCGCATCTAGTGTTTTAATCTCATTAGCCACATTATTTTCGCGAACTTGGGATTCCAAATCTCTGAAATTTGTATCAACAAGAGTTTTAAAACTATCTAGATATTGAATTGTTTCATTAGTATTAATTCCCTTTTCAATACTATCTTTGATATTTTCAATCATTTCAATAAGAAATAGATTGTTTCTCTCAATATTTTGGCTTGGATTAGCTTTGTAATAATTAACAATTCTACTATTCTTGATTGTAATAGACATTATTATAGAGATAAATTAATTAATAGCTTTAAATATGTTTTTATTTAAAACATATTAAAACAAAAATGGATTTTAAAAATAAATGTAAAACATAAAAAACATATTTTAAAACATATAAAAACATAATTAGCTTTTAATAAAAAATTATAAAACATAATATGAAAAATTATGAAACATAAAAAAACTTACAAAAAAACATTTAAAAAAGTGAAAAAATAATTTTAT
>Ga0181412_1000454_pt1 | contig 17684 bp, 23 predicted proteins | sample 35SPOviralmetaG_FD_130113 | JGI IMG/M metagenome (GOLD analysis project Ga0181412, IMG submission 130113) | Marine viral communities from the oligotrophic San Pedro Time Series (SPOT) site, San Pedro Channel, CA, USA - 35 SPOT_SRF_2012-08-15 | ecosystem: Environmental > Aquatic > Marine > Strait... | reverse complement strand
CTCATCGAAGGATATATCAAGTGCCATTGTTGCTTGAGCAACATACCACATAACATCACCCAACTCAATGATAAGATGCTCACGATTATCTTCGTTCCACGGTTTTCCTTGGAAGACCATTTTCTTAATGATCTCCAGGAACTCACCACCCTCAGCATTAATTCCAACCCCAGCAGTAAGGAGTCTCTCAATATTGGCACCTTGTCGATCAAGATCACCGATACGATCAGCAAAGTCAACAAAGTTTGTAGAGCAATCTGAAGTAACTGCTGAAACAAATTCTTGATAGCGTTCAAAATTAACCTTAGACATGTTTAGATAATAAAAGAATTGAATTTATCGATACGGTTTTGACGATCTGAAATGTTATCAAATGATTCAGTCGGATCGTCGGGATCAATAAGAGCATCCACTGATGACTCCTCTTGAACATTATACAACTTCATCTTGGATCTGTCAATTCCCACCGTGAACTTACGGAAGGTTGTCATATCATTGTAACGGTTTTTCAGTTGCTTCACCATGATACGACCTGACTGCTCTAACTCTTCATTTGATATGAGAGCGAACATTAAATCGGCAGTAGCAGGGAGACCAAAGGACTCAGAAGTGTCAGTAATTTCAACATCGGAGTTACCGTAACCAGAACGAGTTGTCTGTGTTGCAGAAATGATGGGGACATCATGCTCACATGCGAGTCCACGAAGTTCTTCAGCAATCGCCTTGACATACGTGTAGGAGTTCACAATGTGACCCTTGTATCTTGAACTCGCACAAATGTTTAGATAGTCAATGAAAATAATTTCAGGTTTGAAAGACTTCTTTAGTGATAGTTCATTGAGGAGCGACTTAAAGTGACCAACATGTGCAGAAGCGGTAGGGTATTCTTTGATGATAAGTTTGCCTTGCGTCTTTCTTCCAATCTCAGATACTCGCGAAGTGAATATCTGCTCTGGTAGTGCAGCGATGTCTCGTATGTTGACATTGAGGAGATTAGCATCAATTCTTTCTGCAATCTTCTCCTCAGACATTTCACAGGTGACATAAAGAACGTTCTTGCCTTGGGTAAGAGCAGCAGCGGCGCAATGACACATAAATAAAGACTTCCCAACACCAGTGCCAGCGAGAGCAATATTAAGCGTCTTATTGGGTAGACCACCTTTGGTGATGGTATTAAACTTCTCAAGATCGAACGGAATCTTCTCTTCATCTTTGTGATAAAATTCATAGCGATCTGTTGCATTGTCAACGTAATCATGTCCTACGTTTTCGTCGAACGATACAGCCAAGGCTTCTTGGAGTATCCCAGGGATTGAATCTTTCGAGAGTTTCTGATCGCCTCCATCTGCGACTTTGATCGATAGCAGTAGTGCGTTGTAGATTGCACGGTCTTGGCACCACTTCTCTGTCGCGTCTGTAAGCCAAGACGTGTCAACATACTCATCATTAAACGCTTTGATTTTCTCAACAGCATTCTGATAAGTTTCTTCAGTAAGATCATTTCTGTTTTGTAATTGAATAATAAGAACTTCTGATGTGGGCATCTTATCATACTTACCAGAGAAGTCGTCAATCTCTTCGTAGACGACTTTCTCAGCAATGTCTTCAAAGTATTCTGACTTTAAAAAAGGAACTACTTTGCGATAGAACTCTTCACTATAGATGAGGTTTCTAAGTATAGTAAGTTCAATCTTCTCCGTCATCTGATGCTCCGTATAAAAATTCTTTTTGTGCTTGGGCGTCTAATACATCTAAGATTTCAGGAGTGAAATACTCTTCTGGACTAGCAAGGATCTGTTTGGCATAGATTTTCTTACCATCGATTTCATAGCGACCAGCGCGGTTTGCCCACAGACCTGCTCGCTCTCCCAATTCTAGCAGACCATAATACTTTTCCAACCCGCGATGGTCAAAAAATAATCTGGTCTCTATCTTAGAACCCTCACGGGTCAGACGAGACTTCTTAGCCTCGCATTTGATAATGTTTCCGATGAGAGTCGTTCCATCTTTTTCTTTTTTCTTTCCGAGATAAACGATTGTGCTAGCAGAATACTTGAGTCCACTGCCTCCCCCCATTTCTTTTGAAGGATGATAAGCGCCGATGACATCATAGGTGTGGTTGGTAACGATCATTGGTATATTAGCCTTGCCCATCTTCAATGTCAAGATGCGAAAACATGACTTAATCAATTGTGCTTTTGTCATGTCACGAACGTTCTTGTCGTCTGTAGCATCCTGAACTTCTTTGTTGGTGGCAAGCATACCTAGAGAGTCTAGCACAAACATGAGCGGTTTGCGTTCTTCTTTAGGTTGTTCCATGAATTTGTCGATGATGCGAACTGCTGTAGTTCGGAACTCTTCAATCGTATTGATGGGCATGACGACCAGACGCTTGGAGTCAATACCACGACACTCAATCATCTGCTTACTAATGGCAGACTCAGTTTCAAAATAAATGACTCCAGCGTCAGGATCAATATCAAGGAAGTTACGAACCACACTGAGGCAAAAGAAAGTCTTGCCCGTGCCGCTCTCTCCTGCCAAGGCAGTAATCTTGTTGGAAGGAATACCTCCGTAAATCGAACCAGACACCAAGGCGTTAAAGATATAACTACCAGTATCAACGAAAGATTCAACATCGCCAGCAGCGATCCCCTCACTAGCAAAACTAGCAAACTCATTTTTGCTGTCCTTGACTACACTGTCTAAAAATCCCATAATTAACTCAGAAAAAACTTAGTAGAGAAATCTTCTTCTCATGATTCCAACCTATACATTCTAGCACATTCTTGAGAGGTTCCAAGAAGGACTTCTCAAATTGCTTTTGATAGTCAATGTATTTGTCAACATTGAACTCTTTAGGAATGTCACTAAAGAAAGAGACACAGTTCTCTTGAAGTGGGTTGGGAGACTTCAAGTAAATAAACTTGATCTTCTCCCCCTCCTGAATGATGGGATACTTATTAGTTATCTTGTTCTTACGAACATACCAATTATAAAGTAAGGATCCTCTCACATGGATGGGTGTGCCTTTCTTGTAGATGTCATGGTTGTCTTTGTATTTTGTCATACCATTACATCCACGGGGGAAAGCAATGTTTACATAGTCTTGCTTACGAGTATCTTGCTTGACAAATTCAATGTAATTAATCAGGTCATCATTAGTCTTGGTTATGATGATCTTGAATGCCTCAAACAGTTTATCTCGATAGTATTGTGGTGTAGATGAACGTGCCGTTTCAAGTCCCATGATCTTCATCTTGGGTTCCTTATATTGCACACCCTCACTGTTCCACACGTTCAGGATGTAACGCTTCTTTGCAGTCCAGATGCCACGGTTAGCGATGTTCTCTCGCTTCATAACCATCTTCTGCTTATATGCGTTCATATATGTGGCGAGCTCTTGGTAAGAACTTTCAATATACTTTTCAAGTTCCACTTGACACACCTTGTCAAGGAACCCGACAATTCCTTCATCAGTCTTCTCTCTGTCGGCGTATATAGTTTCAACCAGAGGACCCAGATTAAGATAGATAGAGTCAGTGTCAGAAGCAATAACGTAATCAACATTGTTAGTCTTTAGAATCTTGTTTAGTTTCTCATTCATCTTGTTCTCAATCCAGCGAATCGAGAGTTGACCAGACAACGTGATTGCCTCAGCAATTTCTAGTCGGAAGTATCGGAAGTGTTCGTTACCGATAGCACCATAAGCAGAGTTCAAAGAGATCTTCTTTGCCATCTGGATGTTATTACATCGAGAGATCTCTTTCTTCAGTTCAATCGTCGGTGTCTTCTCATACTGCTGCTTTGCTTCAAGCATCTTCTTCTTATAGATGACGCGAGAGTCATACATCTTCTGCATCATCATGGGTAAGAATCCCTGCTCATCATTCTTGTATAGAGTCCCGTTGGCAGCAAGACAATTAGACAAGTCAGATGTGTCTATCTCTTTCTCAAGCAACTTGTCAACAGTTGCTGTAGGGTGTCTGTTTGGGAGCAGGGTCTCTGGTGAGAGGTTATACTGCATGATAAGATGAGGGTATAGACTATTAAGGTCAAAGCTGACAACCCAGTCATAAAAACCTGGCTTAGGTTCCTTAACGTATGCACCAGGATACTTGGCATCTTTTCTTGCTTCTTTCTTGGGAGGAATGGCAATTTTTCTCTTTAGCAACTCGACGTAGATATAATTATCCCACATGCGAACTTGAGAAAATACATCCTCAAAGTTTACCTTAGCATCATATGCCATGGTGAAGGCAAGTTCAAGCAACTTCATCTTGTCATCCAACTGGTCAACCAGGCGAACGTCAATGATGTTATATTCTACAAATTTATGCCAGTCTTTAGTATAGAACTCTTTGAATGTATCAAACTCACTGTGGTCAAGTTTCTTTGTGCCAAGTTCTACACTAGCAATATGATCCAGACGATATGATGCTTGGTTTGTATACGTGAACTTACGATACAATTCAAGATAGTCTAATGTAGCAACACCAGATATATCATATGCAATCTGCTTACGACCTTTGATCCAAATGTCACGACAATACGTAGACTTCCACGGCGACAGCAACTTTGCATCACGCTCACCCAGAACACGCTCAATACGCTTACTGATGTATGTCATATCAAACAACTGGACGTTCCATCCAGTAATCACATCAGGATAGTTACTCATCCAGTAATGAATGAATGCCTGCAACATGCCAACCTCAGTGCTGAAGTGCATGTAATCCACATCCTCATGAGTGTTGTTAAACGCATAACGTCCGAACACCTGGATGCGTCCTGTATAACTGTCCTTGAGGGAGATAAGCAGAATCTCTTGGTCTGCTGTCTCGATGTCAGGGAAACCATTCTCAGCAGCAGTCTCGATGTCAAGAGTGAACACACGAATCTGACTGGAGTCAAACTCGATCTGATCAGCAGAATACTCTTCAGCAATATACTGATTCAGATAGCGAGTCTGACCACAGATTTCAAAGTCAGGAATGTCACGATGTTCTTCAACGAACTGCTTTGCATCACGAATGGTTCCCTGCTGCACAGGGCGAACGTTCTTACCATCCAGAGTCTTCCAGCGTGAAGGTTGTGGTGTAGGAAGATACAGTGTAGGGTTAAACTTTACCTTGTCACTGAACTGAACTCCATTCTGGTATCCACGAACTTGGATACTGTTACCTGCTTGCTGAACACTGGTGTAAAACTTCATTCCTCTCGTTTGCCTTTCAAGTCATAGTATAGTGCCGAGAACATAGCAGATGGTTCAGAAAGAATAGTGATGTTTTCTGAACGCACAACTAACTCGGTGTCGTCACTGTAAGGAGGAAAGGGCAGTGCCCCATCCTCGTTTACCTCACAGGCATATTTTAGCACACAATCGGGGTCACCCAACTCAGTGCCAGGAATCTCTTCAACCTCTGCTACGAGCCAATGCCCGTCAAACTTGAGGAGTTTTATCATACTGTTGGAACAGAAGTATCTACAGGTGCTCCGTTTCCTTCCATAGTATATCCTTGAGTAGCAGCAGCAATGTCTGCTGCTTGTGCTTCCATGTTAGGATTAGTTACTCCTTCTGTCCACTCAGGAACTTCATCAGGTTCAGTTGCAGAGATTGTTTGAACTTTACCACGGTATGCTTGAGCAAGACCTTGATCAGGTTCTCCGATAGCAAGAACAGTATCGTAAGGAACTCGGAACTCAAAATCAACAGAGTAAGGGCACCACTTACTAAACTTGACTTGCAAGTCATGACGGTCGGCGCTGCCTTCAGCATTGACAAGTTCCAAAATGTAAGGATGATTCATAAGGAGACAGACTCCACGACGGTCGTCACCTTCTCCTTCAAACACTTCCTTCAGTTCAGTGATGACACGCTCACCATTCTTAAACACAATAATTTGTTCGGCCATAGTCCTTTGGTATTTTTATAAGTATAGCATAAAATGACAAAGGGGGCAACGCCCCCTGTGACAGATATTTATTTGACTACATAAGTCGTTCGTTTCATGTGGTCTGGAATAATTTTCTCCAAACTCACGATCAGCATACCATCCTCAAACGTTACGTCCACAATTCTAACATCGTCACCGAGTTGCCAAGTGTTAGTAAATGATCTTCGCGAGACTCCTTTGTGTAAGTATTCTGTTTCAGGATCCTGTCTTGCAGTATTGCTGGCAACTTTGAGAATGTTTGATTCAGTAGATACTTCAATCTCCTCTCTTTTAAATCCTGCGAGAGCGATTTGAATTTCGTAATTACTGGCGTCATGTTTGATTAAATTATACGGGGGGTAATTTTTATTATGAGCAGACATCGAATCTAATCGATGGAACATATCATTTAAACCTACTGCGTGAGGTAGGTATAGATCCCAGGTATGTGTCATTAGTGTTCTCCTTGTATAAGCGAGATGTTTGTATGGACCCCGAAGGCATCCACTAATATTTAATCAGGACACAAAAAAAGTGATGTAGTGTTCACCGCATCACTTTATAAGGGTTTCCGACTTTTGTAGAGACCGCACGAAAGGTCTCATGTTTATTTATTCAGTTGTCTCTATTTTCTTACGTCCGATGTTATATTTTGATTCTAATGTCCATTCTCCTTTATCTTTGTAGGAGAGAACTTTAATTTGATTAAGAGGTGCAACGTCTTCAATCTGAAACTCATGAACGATAGAGATAAGACCCCAATCAGAAAGAAGTTTAGTAATACGATTGCGTCGTTGAACATCATTCACTGACAAGTTAGTATTCTTACCATCAAGAGCAAACAACTCTTTGAAGTGGACAATATAATACTTGCCTTGCTTATGTAAAATATGACAAGACTGATATAACTTCCTATCTTTTCGGGAAGCAACACCAATACGTGTTAGCGTCTCTCTTACTTTCAAAAAATCATCTGGTTCACTGAGAACAACTTCAACCATATCAGATGGTTGCCAGTCAATCATAACTTCATTCATCTTGCACCACCTTTATCTAAAATCTTTTTAATCTGCTGTAGATCAGAATTAGTGAGAATTCTAAGAGCGGCAAGTGCTTTATTATGGTTGTATCCATAATATTGCTTCACCAATTCAATGTTCTCTACTGTATCCTTCTTCAACCATGGAGTGAATCTTTTCCTTGGCTTCAAACTATTTAGATAAAAATCATATTGCATCTTCTTGTCGAGATAAGGGTGCATGTTCATCTCGTTTGCAAATAAGATAGTATCAGTAAACCCAGACAGACACTTGTTCACAATAAAAGGAGGATAACCTTTTACGGCATCCCCATCTTCATCCATAACATTCTTCTTTGACTGGTTAATAGAGTTAAGATAATCTTTTAATTCGTATTTCATATCCAATCAGGTTTGCGGTGTGGTAGTCGTAAGTAGTTGTCAGACACCCATGGTTTGGATGCGATATACATTTTGTATGCTTCTATGGTAGTGATGCTATCATCAAACTTAAACTCGTCAGGCATTGCACGAACAAAAGGAGTGTGACCAGCCCATTTCACACAAGGAATAATCTCATCAGCAGCAAGGAGAGTCTTGAAGCAAGTATGATCTTTCTCATATCGATTAAAATACTCTTGGCATAATGCAATACCATGAGCAAGCAACCATCTAGAGTTTTCTACAGTCTCGTTTGCCCACTTGGTGCAGGGATGATTACGGAACGCTCCCTTCTCTGTAGCGTAGGGTGTGCCGTCTTTCTTAGGCAATGTGCCATAACCATGCCCCCACTTGTCTGAGGCAACTATAGAGAGCATCTGGCATGTCTCTAGAGGCATCTTGACGATATGCTTATCAGGCAGAACTTCTGCTGACTTCCATGGAGACTCATCAGTGACAAAGATATTCATAACAAATGCGATATAGAGATCACTAGTAGGAATGTAATCATGATAACCACATCCCACGATTTTGTCCTTATGAAGTAAGGAATTGAAATACTATCACCCAGCATCTGTAATAAGACACCAAATGTTGTATTCATATGGAGGATAATAAAGTAAGCAATGATCACAAGACCACTGCCCAATACTCTCATAGGGACAATCATATTAAAACTTAGCAGTTACACTAACAACCTTAGCGGTAGGATTTCTAGCAACAGCAGTTTGCTTTGCTTCTTCGTAGTTACGAGCATTGACCTGCTCCTTGAACACGGTGCCTGCTACGTAGAGGGTGACTTCACATTTCATAGTTGGTTAGGACGAGTTCCTTGCGAGACGCTTGATCTACATTATAACTCCCCACGCTCCTCATGGTGTAAGTGTGTGCAAATTCCGCAGCTGTCCACCCCTGCTTGAAGCGGTCTCGGATCAGTTGCGATGAGTTGTAACTAACAAGTTGGTGAGAGATAAAGCGATCACAATCAGAAGCAAACTTATCATGGTCGAATCCCTTGTGCATGTTGCCTCTCTTGCCATAAAGGTTTGATCCAATCTCATAGGGGGGATCGAGATAGACAAAGGTTGACTTAGTGTCGCAGAATAATTCTTCATATGAAAGTTTAGTAATTTTCCAATTGCGAATCATTCCTGAATATTCAGGGAGTTTATCAATGCCTCGCATCGAGAAGTTGCTATCTGACGCTTGCTTGCTGAAGGAACTGGATTCTGTGAGACCAGAAAAAGAGCACTTATTAACAATATAAAAACTGACAGCACGAGATACATCGGACGCAGAATCATCATTTACTTTCTCCTTAGCATCTAAAAATAATTCTTTTGCTGATACTGGTTCTGGATGACGATACTTAAGTTGGACTAACTGGTCACGAAGTTCTTGTCCTTGATCCTGAAGCACTCGCCAGAAGTTGTATAGTGGTTTATACAAATCGTTCACCCATATATCTAGGTGAGGATATCGTTTACCAATTTCCAGTGCCACAGAACCGCCACCAAGAAATGGTTCACGATATTGAGTATAGTCTTTGAGATCAGGAATGTATTGAAAGAGTTTGCTCAGGGCACGACTCTTACCACCAGGATATCTAAGTGGCGTCTTCAGTGACTTCAAAGTTTTTGTCATGATATTTAAGGTATTCACGAAAGATGTGTTTCATTTCACGCTGCGTCATACCACAATGGGTAGCAGCGGTAGGTAGATTCATTGTAGCATAGAAGAGACCTTCGTTTGCTTCCTTTACGTTTTCAGGTGTCGTCTTCTTCATCGACATTTTCAAAATCCTCTATTTGATTTGCAGATACCTCATGCTCTCCAGCAATAAGATACCAGTGGTGACCAGCACGTTCACCAAGATACATCATCTCATCTTTAGGAAAAGCATGTTCTCGCATTGCTGCCTGGATCTTCAGATGGATCAGTTCTTCTTGACTAGGAACTTTCATCGGAACTCACAACTCATCATAATTTCAACAAGACATGCCAACAGGTTAATCTCCTGGTCAGCAGAAAAAGCAATCTGATACTGATACTTAGCAAGGATCAGGACTACTTCTGGAATGTATTTGGGTTTAACGGTTTCATAGATAGCATCATAGATTTTACGCATGATAATGTTTGGATCATTATCAATATTATCTACGACCCATTTGCGAACTGTAGAGAACTCTTTGTTCTTCAGGGAGTTCATCAACTGAGAGAGATTGACATCAGCAATATCGCAAAGAATATCGGTATCAATTTTACCAGTTGCAGCATGACGTTGTGCTTCATTAATTAGACGACGCCAGTCAGGGTAGTAACGTTGGATCAGTTTTACAACAACCTTGTCCTGATACTCAACTTCGTTCTCATCCAAGATCTGCTTCAGTCGCATGAAGAACTGACCTTGGAGTTGTTGCTGCTGCTCCTTCTGGATTCGGAAGTCAAAGACCGTGCAACGGGAGTGCAGCGGTTCGATGATCTTGTTCTGATAGTTACAGGTAAAGATGAAACGACAGTTGCCATGAAACTCCTCCACAGCAGTTCTCAAAGACAGTTGAACATCATTGGTGGTGTTGTCTGCCTCATCGATAATGACCACCTTGTGGGGTGCTCCAGAGGTCAATGAGACAGTCGTAGCAAACTGACGAACACGGTTGCGAACAGTGTCTAGGAAACGTCCTTCATCCGATCCATTGATCACGATGTAAGAGGCACCAATCTCATCACACACTGCCTTAGCAATAGTGGTTTTACCTACACCAGCGGTGCCAGTAAGGAGAAGATTAGGGATCTCTCCTTTATCAACAAATCCTTGAAATGCTTTTTTAATATTAGCAGGAAGAATACAGTCTTCGATCTTTTGAGGACGATACTGTTCTACCCAAAGGAATTTTTTCATTAAGATGCTTCTGGTTCTAGTGCGACGTAGTAAGTAAGATTAAGATGCTGGTGCTTCCATTCAGAAATAAGATGCTTCGACACCTTAACTGAATAGTCACCAGGGTGAAGGCGAATGTTTTCAACCTTGATTGTCAGTTCATAGTCGCCAGTGGTATCTCCCACTACAGTTTGAGAGTAACCATTGCTGGTGTCATTCTCCTTGTCACGAAGTTCCAGTGAAATTTCACCAGATTGTGAACGGAAGACTAGATCGGGAAGACTGTAAATGTTTGCTGCTTTCTGCAGACCAGTTAAATCTTCTTGAGTCAGACTGAACTGGATGTCAGCACCAGGAAAGTTAACATCTTTGTTAGGTGCAGACTTGAGAGTGATCTCAGGATCGGAGAAGTAATACTTAGCAGAACGTCCACGACCACGAATGTATACGTATTCTTGATTGTTGAACTCAAGAGTCGGACTCTCGAAGAGTGACAGACCAGCAAGAAACTGGTTCAGATCGTAGATACCAAAAGTTTGGGGGAAAGATTCTTCGCAAGTGTATTGTGCGATTGCATTCTCCCCGACGCTAATGGTCTTCAGTTCACTACCTTCACGAATGAGGATAGAACTGTTGATGGTTGAATAGTTCTTCAGAACTTGAAGCGTTTGATTGGAAAGAAATACTTTGCTCATTGAGGATAGGTTTCGAGGTTGGCAGATTTGTCAGAAAAGTGGAGCAGCAGCAATGCGTAGTGAAGGATCTTAATGATGTCACGACGTGGAGTCCCTTTCTTATCGTAGCGAGAAGCATACTTTAAGATGTTGCTGCGACAGAATGGTTCTGCATCACCACACGCTTCAATCAAATCTAGCGTTTGAATCTCATCGTTGCCAGCAGAATAGTGTTGTCCATATGTGCTGGCAATGTAGTCACGTAGCTCTTTGATGAGAGCGTCTTCATTATATTTGAAAGTCATTTACCCCAAATGTATTCTATGTTGTCATGATAGCATTCAAAGACGGTTCCGTCAATTGATTGCATGTAGAGTTTGATGCCTTCTCCTCCAATAATTTTAGCAGACTTATAGTCGCAATCTTTTAGAATTGCAACGTGTCCGACATAACCATGGAATTTATCTTCAGTCATCATTAGTTTCGGTGTCAACTTCTGCGTCAAGTTTGCCATAAAGTTCAATGAAAGATTGCTTAGTCTCTTCATCAAAGCGGTTGGTGCAAACCTTGATTGCCTTAAGGCGATCACCAAAGATTACATAAGCACGAATGATATGAGACAAGCGACGGGTAGAGATTACCTCATCGATGCCACCGTCTGCGAATGTTTTGCGAATGACATCTGCCCAGTCTGCAAGTTTAGCACAAAACTCGTCATCTGTCACCCCAACCTTCATGCACAGTCGCTCAAGGATCTTGGTCTCAATCTTAGGAGTAGGATATTCTTGCTCAAAGGTCAAGGCGAAACGCTCAAGGAATGCTTCATTAAGAACGTTTGTGCCAATGAAGCGACCGTCATCAGAACCTTTGCCCTTGGTGTTAGCAGTGGCGATGATGTTGAAACCAGGAGCAGGTTGCACAATGCGACCAGTCTTCTTTAAGTAGACACCCTTGCCTTCAAGAATAGACTGGAGACACATAATCTTATTCGATGCCAGGTCAATCTCGTCTAGAAGCAGCACAGCTCCGCGTTGAAGAGCTTCGACGACAGGACCATTATGCCAAACAGTTGCCCCATCCACAAGGCGAAACCCACCAATAAGATCATCTTCATCAGTTTCAATGGTGATGTTCACACGGATGATCTCCTTATTTAGAGCAGCACATGCTTGCTCAACACCCATGGTCTTACCGTTACCAGAGAGTCCAGTGATGAACACAGGGTAGAAGATACCAGAGTTGATGATCTTCTTCAGGTCAGTGAAGTTACCGAACGGGACAAAGGTATCATCCTTTTCAGGAATCAGATCGCGATTTTCCTGAGCGGTAACACGAATTGGTGCTGCAGGTGCTTGATATGTTTGCTCCAACTTTTCTTGGACAGTAAGATTCCACTTACCACGACCCACATTGTAATCACGAATGCGCTTAACAGCAGTAGGATAAGTAACCCCAAAGTGCTTGCAAGCAGAACGAAGGTGATCGGCATTGATATCGCTTCCAAAGTTCTCAGACAGATAAGAAGTAAGTTGTGTGGTTGTTAAGTCAGACTTAGCAGGCATCGGTCTCTTGTGTTGTATGCATATATTATACACAAAAAAGCGCCCCTAGTGGGACGCTGTGGACCAGTTTCAGAACTGGATCTTGAAACCTGTCGGAGTCTCAATATGTTTTGCCCCCATCTCTTGGTAGTGACGAACTGTCTCAACTTCCTCAGGTGCTTGTGGTTGCTCTGCTACCGTCTCTACTGTGTCAAACAGGGTCTCCGCTTGCTGAAACAGATCTGATTCTGGAAAAAGCAAAGGGAATCGAGCATGAAAAGAATTCAATTCGGGTAGATACTTGTTATGTTTAAACCATTCACCTACACTCTGTCTCCCAAGTTCACATTGATAATCAGTAAACTCAGGATATTCTCTACGAATATTCTTCTTTACGAAAGTCAGTTTTACTTTATTGGAGATTTCTCCCTTTTTCAAAGCAGACACGCTGTCACGAAAAGCAAGGATGCAGATCTTTTTGTTTGTTTCATCACGGCGTTTGATGTTAAAGTCTTTGTTAACGTGCTGAAGTTTAGATACTCTACTCATTTTGAATCAGAAATAATGTTTATTCAATGTTTATATTATAAGGTATATATACGAACTTGTCAAGAGATTAAGGAAATAAATGAATTAAGAATTTTTTTGTTGTTTTGTTTTTTTGATAGCATCTTACGAAAAGCAGATCTCACTTGAGTCTTGCTAGCACCAGCATCAACTTCCAGTTCAACATCTTCTGTGCTAGTTGCCTTGGCATGGATGGCATACAAAGCATCGTAAGAAATAGGGTTAGGAAGAACAGCAGACTTCTCTTTCTTCCACTGCTTCTGTAGTTGATACAGAGCATCATATTCGTTGTGACAATAACGATGATAGAAAGTAGTCAGACCACTGGACTCAACAATACGGAATCCCATGACGTTGACACCAGGATTGTTCTCTTTTAGATTGTCAATGAAAAGATTAGTGGTCTCAGTGAAACCACTGCTTTTGGAATACATGCGACCAATCTTACGATCACGAAGAATGACATCTCCACCATCGATGCGGCGAACTGTCATGCGAGTAGACTCACCATCATATGAAATCACTTCAGAACCATAACCAGTTCCACATGCCTCACCATCAGTCAGAATCATTAGGTTGACTTTATTGACACCAGTAGATTTCTGGAACTGAGGGATGATATCTTTCATCACCAAAATAGATTCATTCAAAGGAGTGCCAGACAGACCCATACCAATGGTGCCATGGTATGAAACATAGTATGACATCGAGAATACTTCACGCCAGATGTTACGGCACTGACGATCAAAGTTCTTGGAGTTAGAACGAGATGACAGGATGTTCATCATACGGAAGAAAGACTTATTAATATAAACTTGATTCTTCTCGATGTGTTGCTTGTATGCATAGTATTCATCATTGGTAATCTCAGGAGACTTACCATCAAGAGCACGTTCTGCAGGAATCCACTCATTAGTGAATGCATAAACCTCAAAAGGAATACCAACTTTCTTACAGAACATAGTCAAGGTAAGGAGTTGCTTGATAGTGGGATGCATGACACCACCCATAGAACCAGACCAGTCAAGGATAAACAACATTCCATGGTTCTTACCCTCAGGAATGATAGTGACTTTCTTGAACAGATCTTCGTTGAACTTGTAGGTGTGTAGTTTGCTAGTATCAAGAATACCAGTGCGTGAAGTCATTGCACGAGAGTATGCATCAGCAGACTTCTTACACTCAAACTCTTTGACGAGATAGTTAACTTCTTTCTGAATGGACTTCTTGAAAGAGTTGTATTCTGCATCAGCAAAACTATAGTCATACTGCTCATCGGAGCACTCATCAATCCAGTCATGGATGGTAGTCCAGTCAACAACAAAGTCAACAGGGTTGAACTTAGGGATGTCAACATAGACATTGCGACCAGAACTATAACGATTGTTTAGACCTTGAGCAGCACGATCAAATGATCCTTGAGTTTGTGACTCACTAATCTCAGCAGCACCACCAGCAGAAGGGAGTTCATTCTCTTCTTCGCGGCGAGCTGCTTCTTCCAGCATCTCTTCATGCGTCATGCCATCTTCATCACCTTGCTGCTCAGATTCGTCATCATCTGTGCTTTGACTTTCAGATGCATCGGAACGACCGTCACCACCAGACTGAGGAACGTTTGCGAGATTTTCCATCTCCTTCTGCTCTTCCTTAGCAAGTTCCCACATCTTCTCTGCTACTGCAACTGCTTCATCGAAGGTCTCTGCTGCAGCACATTCGTCAACCAGTTCCTGCTCAACAGGAGTGAAGTTGATGGAGACACCAGCGGTGCCAATCTTAAAGTGCAGGTTCACACGGTCAATAAAATTTAGAACATCGAGATCCTCATCTGCGATGCCAAAGAAATCTTGTGCATTCAGTTCACTGTAACCACCATAGAAAGACTTTCGTAGACCAGGATATCGTCTCTTCATCAGTTTCTCGATACGTGCATCCTCAGTCACGTTTACATAATCACAAGGGCATGAGAAGTTATCCCATACAGGAGTGTAGAGAGCATGTCCCACTTCATGACCCACTAGAAGATCATAGACAACATTGGATGCCTTATCCCATGAAGGCAGAGTCAGGATACGATCATCCACGTTGAAGGATGCAGTGGAAACATTCTTGTGCTCTACCACAAGGTTCTCGGTTGCCAGCAGACGAGCAAGGTTACCTTTAATCTCTTGGGTCAGCATGTCTCTCTTGCGTTGATGCTACTAGTATATACAAAAAAAGAGGACCCGAAGGTCCCCTTAGTCCAGTTTGCTGATTGTCTCTCGGACGACCGAGTAGTTCTTGACCTTCTCTACATTAAGAGTTCGATCATACTTATCGTTCATCTGTTCCTTGTGAGAGATGACAAACACCGAGATACTATCATCAAAGTTTCTGAGGATCCAACCAAGATCACTACCCCCTTGCTGATCAAGAGATCCATCAAAGATCTCATCTAGTATAAGGAGGTTAGTATCCACACTATTCTTAAGTTTAGCAATGCTGCGCCAAGTAAGCAACAGAGCAATATCAATACGAGATTTCTCTCCTTCGCTGAAAGAGGCATAAGAGAATTGATCTCGAAAGCGCGACTTGATTGTTTCTTCAAAGTTTTCATCAAGAGTAAAATTAACGTAGAAGTCCATACCCTGAAGATACTGATTAATCAGCTTGTTCATCACAGGCAGATACTTCTTAATTATTCTAGTCTTGATTCCATTGTCTTTCAACAATCCAGAAGCAACACTTAACATGTCTTTATCTTTTTTAGATTCAGACAACTGAAGACTGAGTTCTTTTTTCTCCTCAACTAAAGTTTCTAGTTTAGTGAATGCATGTTTCTTATCCCCGCCACCAGACTCTAGGTCTTTGATATCTTTCTCAACATCTACAATAGACTTACGAATCTGATTAATCTGAAAGTTTGATTGAGAGATCTGTTGATTATTACTAGTGATCTCAGTAGAGAGTTCGTTCCATTTATTAAAACGATTCTCTTCTTCACCAATAGCAGAAAGAATATCATTGTATCCTAGAGTCAACTCATCCAGTTTTGTTTTACCAGATGATATTTTATCAGTTCTAAATTCATCAGAAAGATCTTGTGTGCATGTAGGACAGACATGGTTCTTCTCAAAGAACTGATGTTCTTTTTGACATGTCTGTAATTTAGAACTCAACTTGATGAGAAATGTGTTTAGTTTCTTAAGTTTGTTTGAAGATGTAGAATACTCATTAATTTCTTCGTTGAGTTTTTCTATAACATCACTTTTTTCTTTAATAAACACATGTTGTTTATTCTCATCTTCTAAAAGTTCGGAGATCTTCTCTTCTTTCTTAGAGATATCTGCTTTGTTCTTCTTGTCTAGTTCAAGAAGATAACTCTTTTGGATATTAACTTTCTCCTTGATCAAGTCAACTTGATAATCAAAGTCCATGATCTCTTCACGATTGGATCGGATCTTATCGCGGAGAAGCACGTTCATTGTGGAGAAGATTTGGATATCCAAAATGTCTTCAATAATCTCACGTCTTTGTGCAACAGGAAGACGCATGAACGGAACGAACGTCGATGAACCCAGGACTACAATTTGTGTAAAAGATTTATAGTTCATCTTAAGAACGTTCTGCTCGAAGTTCTTCTGCTGATCTACAAGAGTAGATTCTTGATTCCAAACTTGTCCATTATTATAGATCTCAAATTTATTAGGTTTGATTCCACGGACAACTTTGAATTCATTCTTGCCGATGCTGAATTCAATTTCAGTCACACAATCTTTTTCATTGATACTGTTCACCAGCATCGGTTTGTTGATCTTACGAAACGGTTTGCCAAACAAAGAGAACGTAAGAGCATCAAGAATGGTAGACTTACCTGCACCATTCTCACCAACAATCAAATTAGTTTTGCATGTGGTGAGATCAACCTCAGTAAAGACGTTGCCCGTAGACAAGAAGTTCTTCCATCGTATAGTTTTAAAAATGATCATAGAACAACGTTATCAGGTGGTATCAGCAGGTCGTCTGGAGTTATTATAGCATACTTCTGATCTTTTGCATTACATGCTGCAAGAATTAGTTCAGCATCAATGTCCGTAATGCTCAAGGGTATCTCATCTTGGGTTGCTTGATCTAAGATCATGCTGTGGTAGCGTTCAGCGTCATCATACTGTTCAAAGATAGGAATGACTTGATCACCCACATCATTTGCGAGGGAGAAGACGCCAGTGTCATTACCTTTGAGAGTTAGGATGAACATTATGCTACTTCGCAACTTTCAATATATAGAGATTTCATCAATCCTTTAAGATCTGATTTATTGACGGACATCTCTACCTCATCAATATACTCGTTCAACAAAGTCATTGTATCTTTGATCTCCAAGTTCTCATCAGCATCTGTTAGATCATCTTCTAGAAGAGTCTCGGCAATCTTTACATCGTGAACACCTACGTTGTAAAGACGATCAACCAATGTCTCGAACATGTGGTAGTCTGACTTTTGTTCAACGATGATTTTGATGAACTTGTTTTTATAACAAGACACATCTTGTTTGTTGTAGTCCACACGGGTATCGTCATAGAAGATTTTGTCGAAGATCTCATAGGGATTTGCGACAAACTTAAGTCGATCACTTTCAGTATCGTAGAT
>Ga0181412_1000449_pt1 | contig 17758 bp, 17 predicted proteins | sample 35SPOviralmetaG_FD_130113 | JGI IMG/M metagenome (GOLD analysis project Ga0181412, IMG submission 130113) | Marine viral communities from the oligotrophic San Pedro Time Series (SPOT) site, San Pedro Channel, CA, USA - 35 SPOT_SRF_2012-08-15 | ecosystem: Environmental > Aquatic > Marine > Strait... | reverse complement strand
CGTTTCTGACTCATGAAGATTGAAATTCTGAGACAGGTAATGATCTCCGGGGAGTCCGTTTCGGCGGGCTCCATTTTGGAGGTTGAATACCAGCAAGCTGCAACTTTGATCAACCTCGGCAAAGCTGTCGAGTTCAAGGGAGAGGTTGAGGCTTGTGAGGCAAGCCTGTTTCCAAAGAGGCGTCTTCTGAAGAGAAGGCTGCCAAGCCAAAGACCACAACTCGCAAGAGGACTAAGGAATGAGCATCGGCAACACTCGCAGGGCAACAACTCTGCTCACATTCATCGCGAATGACGTGACTACAGCAACCAAAACTGGTTCTGCAGTTGATTTAGAGGACTATGAGGGTGATATCGCTCTCAGCCTCGACGCTGAAGCAGGCGGCGGCAGCGTTACCTACGCGGTAAAGCTGACTGAATCAGACGCCACTGACGGTACTTATACCGACGTTTCTGGCGCTGCATTCACAACGACTGGTGCAAATACTGCGCTAGTTGAACAGCTGGTTATTAACAGCGACGAGACCAAGCGATTCATCAAATGTGTCGTGACAGTCGCAGGTGGTACAGGCGCAGGCGCAGTCAGCGTTTTGGGTCTTGCCTCTCCTAAGTACGGCTGATTTGTTTCATAGCCCCCGAGCAACCGGGGGCATTTTTTTATGGCACTTAATTTCACCGAAGACTTAGACGCTTTTTTTGATACGCCTGGATTCACGGTTCCAGTCGTTCAAGGATCAACAACAAGTGTTGGCTACTTTGAATCGCCTAACGAAATCATTGCTGATGGAGTTGTACTGACAACTGATTACGCAGTTGTGGTCAAGACTTCTGACTTTTCCACTGTCTCAAGAGGGGACGCTATGACTGTTGAGGGTGTGGCTTATACGGTGCGTGAGCAAATGCTGCTTGACGATGGCAAGATTATGCGTGTGATGCTGATGAAGGATTAATTCGATGACAACAAAACGCGAAAACATCCTTGCTGCTATCGAGACGGCACTAGCTAACACGACTGGAGTAGGCACCAGGATTTACAGAAGCCGTGTTGAGCCTATGACTAGGGGGGAGTCTCCAGCGATCATTATTGAGCCTGTTTCTGATACCCCAATCCAGAACACCAGCTTGCCCACGCTGGACTGGACTCTTCGCGTAAGAATTGCGGTGATTGAGAGAGGTACGGTTCCAGATCAAGCGGCTGATGACACAATTGAATCTCTTCACAGCAAGATGATGGCTGACCTGACTTTGGGCGGCTATGCGATTGATGTTCAACCTGCTCAAACAAGTTTTCAACTTTTGGAAGCCGACCAACCAGCTGGAATTATTTTCTGCGAATTTGAGATTCGTTACCGCACTGAAGTCGCTGATTTGAGTCAGTAGTCCTTTCGGACTAGGCTAAAACCTAACCACGCTCTCCATTTACCATGGCAGATGAACACAGTGGTCAAGGTGGCAGTTACCTCCTTGACCCTGAAACAGGCGTTCGTACTTTGATTAGGCGCACGCAACCACAAACCCCATCAAAGGAAAAATCCGATGGCACTGCTACTACGCAAACGCCTGATTCTGATCGAGGAGGAGTCGACTTACGGGACGGATCCGACTCCAACGGGGGCTGATGCAGTCCTTGTTCGTGATTTGAACATTGTGCCTCAACAGAGTGACATTGTTAGTCGCGACTTGATTCGTCCTTACTTAGGGGCTTCTGAGCAGCTGCTGGCTAACACTCGTGTTGAATGCACCTTTAGTGTTGAGCTTGCAGGTTCAGGCACGGCTGGCACTGCACCGAGGTATGGCAAAGCGTTGAAAGCTTGTGGTTTCAGTGAAACTGTTGCTGCAAACACGAGCGTCACCTATGTCCCTGTCAGCACAGCTTTCGACTCGGTCACTATCCACTACAACGTTGATGGTGTCAGACACAAAGTGACTGGTGCTCGTGGAACTTTCACTGTTTCAGCGAATGTGGGTGAAATCCCAACACTCGATTTCACGATGACTGGAATCTATGTGGCTCCAGATGACAGTGCTCAGCCAAGCGTTACCTATGCGAATCAAGCAACTCCCCTGATCTTTAAGCAAGGCAACACCACTGGTCTCAACGTGATGGGATTGACGACTGCAAAGCTGTCTAGCTATTCACTTGATATCGGCAACGAGATTGTCTACCGAGAACTTGTGGGAGGCACTGGAGAAGTGCTTCTGACAAACAGGAGTGTAAGTGGAAGTCTCAGCATTGAGGCCGTCGCACTTTCCGTTAAGGATTATTTCGCGACAGCATTGGCCAACACGCTTGGGATCATTGAGTTTACTCATGGGACTGGTGCTGGAAACATCGTTAAGGTTGACTCTGCTAGAGGCGACATTTCGGATGTTTCTTATGGCGACCTTGACGGGATTGCAATGCTAGAAATTCCATTCACAGCGATTCCTAGCAGTGCTGGCAACGACGAGGTAGAGATCGTTTACACCTGATCAACTCGTTGTTGTGATTTTGGGAGCCTTTCCAGGCTCCCTTTTTTTGTGTAAGCTAATTCTGCTTATGCACTTACCCAATGGCTTTTGTACGTAAAAAGGTAAAGACTTTTAAGTGGCCTGTTGAAGTAACAGAACCAAGCGAAGATCGTCCGGGCGAATTTGACAAGTGCGAATTTACGGCTGTCTTCAAGAGAGTGAAGATGTCTCAGATCAGCAAGCTTAGTGAAGATGAGGGCAATAGCCTTTTGAAGAAGGTTCTTGTTGGATGGGAAGGCATCCAAGATGAGAATGGTAAGGACGTGCCTTTCTCCACCAAAGAGCTTGAGGAGTTTTGTGAAGATGTCGACTGGTTGAAAGCTGTTCTCAATAGCTACACAAGGACTTATGGGGAAGCTCAAGCGGGAAACTAAAAGAAGCTGCGATTTATTGGGCGTCTGGCGGCAAGCAGATTGAAGACAAGACAAAGGACGACGCAGCTGCCTTTGGACTGAAGCTGCCAGCGCCTAACGCCAAGCCAGAAGAATCTAATAATTTTGAGGTTTGGGATGAAAACTGGGACATCGTCATGATGTTTCTACGCATGCAAACTCAATGGGAGGTCAGCATGTCGGGCTACGTTGGATTGAAATATGACGTGCTGCTGGTTTCCGGCGGGCTTTTTGACCTATATGATGTGGTGAACCGTCGCGAAGTGCTAGAGGGTCTCCAAGTTATGGAATCCACTGCGCTAAGCGAATTTAGGAAGAAATCAGATGGCTAAGAGCGTTGCTGATCTAATAGTTGCGCTCAAGGTCGACGGCATTGAGGGCATAAACCAGCTTAAGGGTGCATTTCGCGGCCTAAGCAAAGCCGCTGGCCCTGCGGATAAAGAATTAGAACAAATCAGGCGTAGCGTCACTGCATTTGCAAAGGCAGGTCAACTCAGCAGACAGTCGATTGCAGGTCAGATTGAAGCTTTCAAGGGTTTAAGACAACAAGCAAGTATTGGCAGTTCTGTATATAGAAAGCTAGGAAAAGACATTGATGGTCTTACTCAGTCTCTTGACAAGCTGAACAGGAAAGAAGGGGAAACTGCGCGAAAACCAAGATCGCCTGGTCAAATTGCTGGGGAATTTACTTCTGGGATCCCTGAAAAAACTACCAGGCAGCTACAGGCGCAGCAAGAAATGCTGCAAAAGAACAAAATATCTTCAGCGGAATACACGAATGCTCTAGTAAGGCTTAATGCCATAACTCAGGAATTTACTAGGTCTCAGCAGAGGCAGGTGGTTCTTGCTGGGAGTGTAGTTGCAGCAAACAAGGCGGCAGCGGGTGCTGCTGTAAGTTCTCAAAAGGTTGATATAAGTAGAACATTTACGACTGCAGCCTTAAAGCAAAAAATTGCAGAACTTTCTCAGGATATTGAAAATCTTGAAATTGGCAGCAAGGATTACACCACTACAAGCAGACAGTTAAAAGACGCACAGGAGGAGCTGAATCAAGTACTTGGAGTTAGTTCCAAGGCTTTTGACGACTTAACTCGCGCACAGGAGCGTTCAGCAAGAAGAGCGCAAAAGATTGCTGTGATGCAGTCAGCTAGCGCAGGAGCGATTGGCACCAGAGATCCAAGAACAGGAGCGATGATTGCAGGCGGAGTAGGAACACCTGCTTCTTTGGTACAGAGACCAGTTCGTGAAATTAGCAGCTTGTACCAAAGCATTGGAAGCGTTGGCATGGCTGGCATTTCGGCTGATATTGACCGAATGGGCAAGAGTTATGGAGAGGTGGCAAATGACATCAAGAAAGCCACGTTGGCGTCGAATGGCAGCATTAGAAGTCTTGAAGCGCAGCGCAATAGCTGGGCATCTTTAAGAGCTGGACTTAATCCTGCAAGCAAGAGCTACCGGGAAGTTGGTAGAGAAATAGATAAGGTCGACAAGAGGCTTGCAAGACTAAACAAGCGTCGTGGATTTAGCGCAAAAGGCGCGGCGCAAACCGTGGGTGCAGTTGCTTCTGCAGGTATTTTTGGGGGGCCATTAGGTGCTGCAGGTGCTCTTGGCGGCGCGGCGATTGGAGGAGCTGCAGGTGCTGCGGTTGGTGGCGGAATTGGAGCAAGCGTTGGGATTCTGGCTCAGCAGATATCAGGCTTCACCGATTATGCGGCTTCAATTAATCTTGCTGAAAAGGCACTGAAAAGGCTGATTACTGTAGAAGGTGAGTCGTCAAAAGCCAGAATACAGACAGCTAAGAACGAGGCTGTTGCCAATCAGGTAATTGAATATGCGGTTGCGAAGTTAAACGTCGAAAGAGCAGACGCCACTATCGGGATGACTCGACTCAGTGCTGCGGTATTAGGAGCAGGGGGAAATATTGAGACAGCAGGATTAGCGTTCTTAGGAGCAACTAAAGCAATCAAGGCAACAAAAGGTTCAGCGGAAGACGTAAGAGGTGGCTTGACGGCTCTCGTTCAAATGTTCTCTAAAGGGAAGATCAGCGCAGAAGAACTTTCTGGGCAGCTCGGTGAGCGTTTCCCCGCTGCCGTAACAGCGTTCGCTGAGGCCAATGACATAAGCACTCAAGCTTTACAGAAACAGCTTAAGAACGGAGAAGTTGGGCTGGATAAGCTGGTTAAATTCCTTCAATTTGCAGTTGAAAAATACAGCGATGGTGCATTAGAAATGGCGGCCAGCTCGGAAGAGTCCGGCCAGCGTCAAACCATTGCTTTCCAAGAAGTCAGGCGGCAGCTTGGCGAGCAGTTGGTGAATGTTGGTGCAGAGCTGCAGCAGTCAATAACCAAGGCGTTAAAAGATTTGACCCCAGCGATCGTAAATATTGCCAAGGTGTCGGCTAAAGCCATAAAAGCAATAATTGATGGTATTGCATTGTTGATCACTCACTTCGACAAAATAAAAGACGTAATAATCATTCTTGTGGGCGGCGCTGTTGGAGGGAAGGCGCTTGGGCTGATAGTAAAAATTTCTGCATCGATAATTCCTTTAGTCAAGAAAGTTGGACTTCTACAGGCAGCAATTCTGTATTTAAACAGAGCGCTAATGCTTAACCCGTTCTATGCACTTGCAGCAGGGATAACAGCAGCGGGAGTGGCAATTGATAATCACATTAATCGCCACGACAGGTTTATTGATAGCGTAGCCAGAGGCTCCACATCAGTTGATGATGCCAAGAAGAAACTGACAGAATATGGCAAAGAGGCGGCAAGTATTAATACGAAGCTAAATTCGCTCCCCATCCCAAAAGCTCCACAAAGACCGACAGCGACTGCTATTGGAATTACTGGAACTGGGACAATGTCTGATGCCTCGGGAAGGCGAGGCGCTGGGGAAATGCAAATACCTCAGATGCCTGCAGATCCTTTTGCAACTGATAGGGCTCAATTGGAGGCCCGACTAGCTGAAATTAACAAGGCAAGAACGGGCTTAGAAAAGGCAATAAGCGACCGAGTTGAGCTGGAATCTTTGCCAGCGTCGATGCAAGATCTTTTGAAGCAACTGATGGAAGGGTCAACTATTCCTGGCCTTGATATCGACTCATCGGGCGATGGGACTGGCGACGAAAAAGTCAAGATGACACAGATGGAGCTAGATCTCAGGCGTGAATTACGAGCCCTTCAGGCTGAAGGGAATGAGCTAGGAGCCGCTGGGGTACAGCTTCAGCTGGACTCCCTTTCGGCAAGAGCTGAGACTGAAGACGTGCTTAAGCGCACTAATGCGGAAGAACAAGCCTATGCAAACTTCACTAAGACAGTGAATCAGCTCCACGATCAAAGAAATGCGTTATTGCAATCCGCAAACGTGGAGATGCAAAATGCTCGTTTTGCTGCTCAAGGTCTGAGCGAAGAAGAGAAATCTCGAATCGATATAAATCGTCAGCTCGCGGAATTTGCGGAAAAATATGCTGGGGTGATGACCAGCAAGGAATTAGCAGAAGCTCTTAAGGCGATGAGGGGATACTTAGAAGAAGCTGCGAATGGTACTAATGATTTCCGAAATGGCTTAAAAGAGGTGTTTGAGTCAGCAATGGATCTGAATACTGCATTGGGCGAGGCTGGAGTTCAGGCAGTGAGCAGCTTTGGCGATGCTTTTGCTGATTTTGTCGCAACAGGCAAGGCAAGCTTTGCTGATCTAACTAAATCGATATTGCAGGACTTGGCGCGAATTTTTGCAAGGGCTGCCATGTTCCAAGCTCTTGCGGCTATTCCAGGAGTAGGCAATTTCTTGGGCCTTGGCGCTGCGAAAGGAGCTGTAACCAAAGGCATGACTCCTCCTACGACAATTCCTGGCGGTGTTGGCGCGATGGCAGCAAATGGTCTTGCAGTAGCCAGGAACGGAATTGTGCCTTACGCCAAGGGTGGCTTAGTTACAAAACCAACCTTGTTTCAGTACAAGCAAGGTGGTGTCGGCAACTACGGCTTAATGGGCGAAGCTGGCACCGAAGCAATCATGCCTTTACGTCGTGGTGCAAATGGCAAGCTTGGGGTTGAAGCTTCTGGCGGCGGGGTTAGTAATGTAGTGGTCAACGTTGATGCTTCTGGATCTAACGTGCAAGGTGACCAGCCAAATGCCAAGGCACTTGGTTCTGCAATTGGTGCAGCTGTGCAGGCTGAGCTAGTTAAGCAAAAACGACCTGGAGGACTGTTGAGTTAATGGCCACTTTCCCTGATATCGCTCCAGATTATGGGGCATCGAAAAAAGCTCAACCAAATGTTCGGTCAATTCAGTTTGGATCGGGCTATTCGCAGCGCGCAACTTTTGGAATCAATCAAGATCCAAAGGTATGGGATTTGTCTTGGCAGAACAGAACAACAGCTGATGCAAACTCGATTGAAGACTTCTTGGAAGCCCGTGCAGGTGTTGAGTCATTTAATTGGTCGCCACCAGACGAGGCGACTAGTTATAAGTGGGTTTGTCAAAGTTGGACTAAGACAATGCCCTATCTAAATTTGTTTAATATCACTGCTACTTTTGTTCAAGTGTTTGAAACCTAATGGCTTATCCTTACGTTCTTCATCGATGGCTGGCCGAGACGACATTTGAAGTCGGCGATGTTGTTCGTGCCAGTCCGGTAAAGGGGAACACCCTCGCTTTTAAGTGCATTGTTGCTGGCACAACAGCTAGCGCAGATGAGTATGCGACTTTTGCAAGCCAAGAACCTGCGTTTCCCTTCAAGATTACGCAAACGCTTGTTGATGGAACGTGTACGTGGGAGGCTTTTGAGCCGTTAGCAGAGGAGTTATTAAAACTTGACCCAACGGCGATTATTGACCTGTTTGAGGTTGAGTTGACGCTGGAAGTTAATGGCATTAACGATACGTTGCGTTATCACCCAGGAAAGAACGGTCTAACGGAAGATCTTAAATTTGATAATGAAACCTATGCAGCTGTTCCTGTAGAGGTTGACGGGTTTGAGTTCTCATCTAAAGGTACGTTGCCACGCCCCACAATGCGTGTAGCAAACGTAAATAATGCAATCACCAGCTTGATTTTGCAATACGACCCGTTAGCCGCAAAGGTCAGGCGCATTCGCACTTTTGCCAAATTTATTGATACAACAAATTTCAGCCAAGGTTCGTCGTTTGCGCCAGATCAAGATGTGACTGATGTATTGGTGACTGAAGGCTCAGATAGTTTCATCATGGAGACCTTTAACGACACTTCTGACCCTGACGCCAAGATTGTTGAAGCTTGGTATATCGACAGGGTCTCATCTGAAAACCAACAATTTGTTGAGTTTGAGTTGGCTCCTAAGCTCGATCTTACCAATGTTCCATTGCCTGGTCGAACTATCGAGGAGTTCTGCCCGTGGAGGTATAGAGGTGCTGAATGTGGTTACACCGGAGACTCTTGCTTCACAGTGAATGACATAGCCATCCCTCAAAGCGGCAAGATTATTGTTAATGGCAAGGTGACTAATGACATTTGCGGCAAGCGTGTCTCTAGTTGTCAGGCCAGGTTTGGACAAAATGCAGAGTTGCCTTTTGGCGGGTTCTATGGCGCAAGACTTCAAGCGTGAGGCTGCAAGGCACGCAGAGCAGCAAAATCCAAAAGAATCAACAGGTCTAGTTGTCAACGGCAGTTATTTTCCTTGCAGGAATATTGCTTCTGATCCAGAAAACACTTTCGTAATTAGTCCTGTGGACTATGCAGGGGCAATGCTTGCTGGGACAATTGAAGCGATTGTGCATTCGCATCCACAGGGCACTCCAGCTAGTGACTATGACCGTATTGCTTGCAGACAAACCAAGCTGCCTTGGTACATTTATTCTGTGCCGGATCAAAAATGGTTAACTATCGATCCTTAGTCGGACGGCAGTGGGAGTATGGCAAGCATGACTGCTTTTCGTTGTTGCAGGGTTATTACCAGCTGCTCAAGATTGATATCCCGGACTTCCCTAGACCTGACAGCTTGGAGTATACGGAAAGCATATTTTTAAAATATGCAAAAACAGTAGGGTTTGAGCGTGTGTCATTCGCTGATCGCAGGCAACATGATGTGTTGATCATGAGGCTTGGGACCAGAAACCCGATGCACGCTGCAATCTATGTCGGAGGGGACAAGATTCTGCATCAACGAATGAATGGCATAAGTGCGGTAGAGCCTTTGCGGCAGTACTATTGGCGAAGGACCGCAGCTGTTTACCGTCATGCAACTTGTCCTGCTGGCAGGTGATCTTGGCGAGAAATACGGCAAGCAACACGAGTATTACAACCTGCAGACACCAGCGGATGCAATCAAGCTGCTGTGTTTTAACTATCCACAACTTAAGCAAGAGCTAATTGAGGCGCACCATAACGGCGTTGGATATAAGGTGATCCAGGGTGGTGCGTCGATGGGATACGACGAACTGCAGCTGCCGTTTGGCAGTAAGCCATTGCTGGTAGTGCCGGTGATCAGCGGCAGTGGCGGTTCGACGGGCCAGATTTTGCTTGGCGTTGGTTTAGTTGCGCTGGCAATTATTAACCCTGCCGTTGGTTTTGGATTAGGCGGTGCGGCAGGTTTTGGCGCAGGAGCCGTGGCTGGAGCAGCAAGTGCGACCCTTGGCGCGACTCTTGTTGCAGCAGGCGGCACCCTTGGTATCGGGTTAATTCTTAGCGGTACGGCCCAGTTACTTTCACCACAACCGCAGCTTGGGAATCTTGGCGGCGACAGAATACGGGGCAAAGGTACCAGTGTTCGCGGTCCCGGCCCTGATGGTGTTACGCGAGGCGGATCAGGAGAGCAGTCTTATGCTTTTAGCGGTCCAGCTAATACTGTTGGAACGGGGGCAACATTGCCTGTCATTTACGGGCGTGTGATTACAGGTGGTCATCTGCTCGCGGCGAATCTTGAGGTTTCTGATGACTCTGATCCTCTTAAGCTCGAAACTCAGAAGCCATCGCTACGAACATTAAAAATTAACAGCGATAAGTTGAAAAGAGAGCTGAAGCCCTGTGGGGGCATAGATAGCAAAAGAGATGTCTTGCCAATTAAGGTTTCAAATTTACCTGGAAAACGGCAGAAGATAAGCAAGGTTTTCGGCAAAAATCAAGATCAACAAATTGAAACAGGTGCTCAGTACACTACTGGCACTGGTGGATCCAACCGCCCCCAGCTTGAGTACAAAAAGAACAAAGACAAAAGAGATGAGCTAGATGTTATATTTTCTGTAAACCGTGGTCTGTATGACTATGTAGCGGCAGAGGGAACGACTAAAATTGATGGCTTTATTACTTACAAAATAACCGTGGCAATTACACGCGGTGGTTCAGATATTGATGTTGCATCGGCGCAAGTAACTTTGCAAGGATTAGTAAACGAATCTCAAAATTTTACATACGGCCATCGCATGGAGATGCCAAGCGTTGATAAGCGCAATGGCGACGGAATGGATCTAACGGTTGAGATCATTGATGCAGCAGTGCATGATAATGCTACGTTTGAGCTTCAGGGTTATGGATACCGTCTTCTCACAGGCTAATGGCTCTTAATTCAAAAACTAATCTAAAGTTGATCGATGCCATTTGTGAGGGGCCTATTGAAGGCTTCGTCGATCGTCGCAAGAGCATCTTTTTAAACGAAACAGAGGTGTCCGTCGAACAGCTGGAACAAAGAGCTGTTTATGTAAAAGGTGCAAGGGGGACACAGGAGCAGGGTGACTTCAGCAGGAGTACAAGCTTTTATAACTCTCAGACGACTATTGAGCAGGTTAACGCGCAAATTGGGTCTAGCTATAGCGAAGAGTTAACTGACCAAGACTTAGTTAAGCGAAATGGCCGCGACTACGGAGAAGGGCAAGTTATCCGGGACATTACGGATCCAGAAGTTGACTTTGTAAAATTAGTTTTTACTGTTAATAAGCTGTTCTGTGTTGCTCCAGAAGGCTTGGCTCGCGGGCAACTATTCTCTGCTCAAATAAAACTGAATGTTGAAATAGAAGATCAAAACGGCAATTTTGATAAAATTGACATCGCTTCGGTGAACACAGAACGAAAGAACGTTATCAAAGGGATATCTAGGTCTGGATATCAATTTGAGACGCAAGAAATTGACTTGCGCGAATACAAGTTTCCCTATCGCATCAGAGTGAGGAAGCGTAAATTTGCAGATGCTGAGGATGCATTTGAGATTAGGTTTGAAGATCTAGTCGATCTGCCGAAAAGAACTCCTTTGGCAGACAAGCGTGCTGACGAGATTTTTTGGACAAGTATGGTTCTTGGCAAACGAATCAAAACCTCGTATCCCTTTACAGCGCTTGCATATTTAAGCCTTGATTCGGAGGAGTACAACACGCTGCCTGCAAGAGCTTACGAAGTAAAAGGCATGAAAGTTCAGCTGCCGTCGAACTACAGCAGCATTCGGGCTGACGGCAGTCTTGCTTTCAAGTCTTCAGATATTCCCTTTGATGGCAGTCTGACAACAGATCTGCACTGGACAACATGCCCAGTCTGTTGTTTTTACAACATGCTTACCAATAGCCGTTTTGGCGCTGGTGATTTTATCGACCAGTCAAATTTGAATTGGGTTGATCTAATCGATATTGCTAGATACTGCAATGAGCTAGTCACTACGCCGGAGGGGACTGAACCTCGCTTCGCGATCAATACTGTTATTGGGTCGCAGGCAGAGGCTTATAACGTCTTGCAAGACATGGCCAGTGTATTCCGTGGGATGGTTTTCTGGAAAGCAGACAACGTACAACTTGCCGCAGATCACGGTGAGTTAAACGGTCAAAATGTTGATGCCATTCATGTTTTCAGCAATTCAAATGTTGTTAATGGCAGCTTTGTTTATAACGGTTCATCTCTCAAGACTCGTAGCACCAGGGTTCGTGTTCGCTACAACGATCCAGACAATTTCTACAAATCTAACTTTATTATTATTGAAGACCAAGCTTTAATCGAAAAATATGGCATACAAGAAAAAAGCGTAGTTGCGTTTGGCTGTACGTCTAAATATCAAGCGCAACGCATGGGACGTTGGATTATGCAGTCCGAAAAGCTGCATGATGAAACAATCACGTTCTCTGTTGGTCTTGAAGGTTTAAACGTATTGCCTGGTCAGGTCTTCGAGGTATCCGATGAAATGCGACTTGCCACGCGACTTGCGGGCAGGGTCGTTGGAGCAACTCGTGACTTTGTGAATTTAGACCAAACGGCAGTATTGCCTGCCGGGTCAAACAACAAGTTGACTGTTGTCATGGCTGATGGAACGGTAGAGACCCAAGCGATTGCAAGCGTTAATGGCGTCAAGGTAACTGTTTCAAGCCCTTTTACCCAGCCACCACCAGACAATGCGCTATACGCGATTAAAAATGACTCAGTCGTCCTAAACAAATACCGATGCCTTTCTATTGCAGAAGGTGAGGGCGGAACTTACGGCATCATTGGAGTTAAGCATGTTGACGGCATTTATAACATTGTTGATGAGTTAGACGCAAATCTTGCGCTACCTTCTCCGTCTATTTATGGAACAAAACCTGCAAATCCACAAAACCTAGCGATTGCGTTCCAACAAATAGACGATGGTCGTAATACAACAAATCGTGCCACGGTTTCGTGGACTCGAGGACTATCTGCTTCAGCAGTTGAGTTTAGGGTGAAGTACAAAGTTGGCCTAGGTGGCAATTACACAACGGTTACTACTTCTGATAATTCGATTGACATCAACACTAATTTAGCCACTGGCAAGCGTTTGTATGTTGAGGTTAGGGCGATTGGTCCTGAACCAGATCGCAAGCAGTCCGATTCTGTGTTTGCCAACAGGTTCATCGGCGTTGGTGGGACGAGTGACACATCAGATGGTCTGGCCACTATTGTTTTACCGCCTGATCCAGAGAATGTTACTATTCAATTGGTTGGGGCGGATCAAGTCGTTTTGAGCTGGGCTGCGACTGCTAGCGGCCAAAAACTTGAAAGTTTTGTCGCCCATGTTCGCCATAACGCAAAAACTGACGGTAGTGGAACGTGGCCAAATAGCGTATTGCTAAGCAAAGTTGAAGCGCGAACTACTTCTGTTGTCCTGCCGCTGCTAAATGGTGAGTATCTTGTCAAGTTTGTAAACGACCAGAACCAGCGCAGCAACAAAGCAGGCAGTGCGGTTATTAACGTTCCAGATGCAATTCCTAAGTACAATTACGAGGTAACTCGCGAAGATGCATCGCCCGGAGAGTTTCCTGGACAAAAAACAAATGTTGTTTACAGCAGCGTTTACGATGGTTTGATTTTTGATGGTGACGCGTCGTTTGATGTCATACCAAGCCTTGATGGTTTTACCGACAATGTTGACAGTCATTTTGGAACGCAGTTTTCCAGTGGTGAGTACATATTCCAAAGAACAGTTGATCTTGGGGCAAAGTACAACGCTCGATTAAGTCGAGTCCTTTCAGCCAGGGGACTTTACAAAAGCGACCTTATTGATGATCGCACAGTGCTAATTGATATTTGGTCAGACTTTGACGGCGAAATTCCTGACGATACCAATGTTGAAATGTATTTCCGAAAATCAAATTTTGCCGCAACTGGCTTTATTGGGGCAGGCTCGTTAGTAGCCAATAGTAGTTACAGGATTTTAACTGCTGGGACAACAGATTTTACTGCTATTGGCGCGGACAGTAATGCTGTAAATACTAGCTTTGTTGCCACAGGCTCAGGGACTGGCACGGGTGAGGTGTATCCTGAGGCCGATATTGTGAATGAGGATGGAGATAAAATTCAATTCGAGGATGTTGGCAACATTCTTCAGGAGTCAGACATTGTGTTTGAAGAATGGATACCGTTAGACAATAATGCTTATGTCGGCAGATCGTTCCAATTCAAAGCCGTGCTGAGCACGGATCATGTAGACCAGACGCCTTTGGTTGATGAATTAGGCGTATCAGTACAGTTGGAGCGGCGAGTCGAAAACAGCGGAACAATCAGGTCTGGTTTTGGCACAAGCACTGTGGTCTTTAAGCAACCCTTTTACATCGATGACGACACCAAGGTGTCTGTTGGAATTACAGTTTCAAATATGGAGGCAGGCGACTACTTTGAGTTGAGTGAGCCTACATCGACAGGATTTACAATTACATTTAAGGGCACTTTTGATGGCGATCAGTTTATCAATAGATTTTTTAGTTACACTGCGATAGGATACGGTACACAGCAAGCTTAGGGCTCGTCATGGCACAGGCAGATGGCGTCGTTGCAAATGGCAGCGGCTCAGCCGTAAGGGCTGACATCAACAATCAGCTTGCAGCGATATTTACTAATCACAGTGGAGCGTCCGCGCCATCCACGACATATGCGTATCAGTTCTGGGTGGACACTACCTCGGGCGACTTGAAAATTCGGAATGGGGCAAATAGTGCTTGGATTTCACTGCGCTCCGTAACTACCGCTGGAATTGTATTTCCGGCTGGTAGCGAAGCTGTGCCCTCCGTAACGTTTGCCACTGACGGCCCTGATTACGGTTTTTACCGGCCATCCGCTGGTGCAGTCGCTTTCGTTACCCAGTTTGGAAACGCCGATCACACTCTTTTTTCAATTGGCAAAGACAACGGCACTGACTCTGACGGCGTTGCTGATGGCCCTTCGTTGTACTGGGGGATGCAAACCAACCCCACTGCCACAAGCAATACGACAGGTGAAGGGTTAATTATTTCAAAGCGCGGTCGCATTCGCGCTACATGTAACAACAGCTTTTCTGCCGTTTTTAACAGAGTTGGTACAGATACAACCAGGTTGGGTGCGCTCGTTGTATTTCGCACAAATGGCCAACAGTGTGGACGAATTGGAGCCATTACCGCAGGGACTGTTTCACTGCTTGACGGTTCAGATCGTCGGTTAAAAGACAACATTACTGACATGCCGGAGGCCAAGTCTCGAATCAATCAGATTCAGATGCACCGTTTCCGCCTGATTAGTCAGGATATTTATGAAGAAGGTTTTATTGCTCAAGAGCTGAAAACCGTAGCTCCTGAGGCAGTAATGGGATCGGAAGACGATGTTGACGAGAATGGCGATGTCGAATATATGGGAGTTGGCAAGGCCGAGTTAGTGCCATTGTTGATGAAAGGTTTGCAAGAGGCTTTCGCTGAAATTGCTGCTTTGACTTCTCGTATTGAAACCCTGGAGGCTGGCTGATGGCTGATCGCAAAATCTCACAATTAAATAGCCTGACATCGCCTGCTGCTGGCGATACCTTTGTTGTTGTTGATATTGATCAACCGTCTGATGCTGACAAAAATAAGAGCATCACATTTGGAACAATCCATAAAGCAGTTCCTGACGGATCAGCGTCTGCGCCAGCAATCAGCTTTCTGACTGATTCGAGCGTTACTGGTTTTTATCGCAGCGCATCAAATGAGATTGCCATTACTGCTAATAGCAACTATGTCGCAAAGTTCACGACCGCAGGTTTTCAGCTAGGCACTGGAACGGCTGCAGCTCAACTGCATTTGTTTAGTACCGATACGACTGATCAGGTCATTATTGAGAACACTGATGCTGGCTTGGATACGGCACCTGATGTGGTGTTGTATCGCAACTCTGCATCACCTGCTGCCAATGACAATCTTGGCAATCTTGAGTTTCGTGGCCGTAATGCCGCGAGTGAAGACATCAGTTACGGGCAGATCCTGGCTCGTATCGCTGATACGACTGACGCTAGTGAGGACGGCATACTGCAGTTGATGACTGCAGCCGCTGGCACAACAGCTGCTCGAATCACGCTTAAAAGCGACAAGGTTGGGGTCAACGAATCTGACCCACAGCATCCGCTCCACATCACAGAGTCAGTGACTAACACTGGCCTATTTATTGAGTCGGCAGAAGCTGTTGCTGTTAGTGCTGCTGACATTACGCTTTATCACCACCGTGGTAGTTCCGTTGCGGGTCAAGACAGCGATGTTCTGAGCAGCATCAACTTCCAAGGCAATAACGATGCATCGACGCCTGAGCAAATTCAGTTCGCAGAACTTGAGGCCAGCATTGTTGATGCCAGCGACACAACTGAAGACGGAAAGCTTGATCTAAAAGTCAAGGCTGCTGGAACGTTAACGAGCATGGCGGCGATTACTGCCGCAAACGTGACGTTAGGATCACGGCCTATTTTGCCAACTCATACTCCTGCATCAGCTACGGCTGCTGGAACGTTGGGTGAGGTGGCATGGGACGCAAACTACATCTACGTTTGCACTGCCACCAACACTTGGAAACGAGTGGCGATTGGCACTTGGTCTTAAAATCAAGCTAAAGAGTCGATAGTCATGGCAAACGTCAAAATTTCTGGGCTGACCGCTTACACGGATCCGGTCGCTACTGACGTTTTGCCGATTGTTGACTTGGTCAACGATCAGACCAAAAAGGTCAAGGTTGAGGATCTGCTTAAAAAGTTCGGCCTTGGAACGGAAGCGCTACCCAGCTTTGCTTTTACTGGCGACCTCGATACAGGAATATATAGCCCTGGGGCAAATCAGCTTGCGGTTACGGCTGGTGGAACGCAGCGCCTGTTGATTGATGCGTCTGGCAATACGACGATCCAGGGAAACCTGACTGTTAATGGAACGACGACAACAGTCTCAAGTAACACGCTGTCTATTAAAGATAAGAACATTGAAATTGCGGTTGTTTCAACGCCAACAGATACAACTGCTGATGGCGGTGGCATCACGCTGAAGGGTGCAACAGATAAAACAATTAATTGGGTCAATGCGACTGATGCGTGGACACTTAGCGAACATATCAATATTGCCAGTGCTAAAGAATATCGAATTAATGGAACAAAGGTTTTAGACGCGACAAGTTTAGGTAGCGCTCTTCTTACTAATTCAACTTCAAGCACTAGCACCACAACTGCTGCAACGCCAAATTCAGTTAAAACAGCTTTTGATTTAGCCAATGCGGCGTTGCCAAAATCTGGCGGCACGATGACTGGCGACATTGTTTTCAATAGTGGTCAGAGCATTGCTGGGTACACACCACGGACATCTGCGACTGGATCTTCCAATCTTTCTGTTGGTACTACTGCACAGCGTGATGGCAGCCCTGCTGCGGGGATGATTCGATACAACTCGACTCTTAGTCAGTTTGAAGGCTATGGATCAGCGTGGGGATCTATTGGTGGTGGGGCGACAGGTGGAGGCAGTGACACCTGGGCTGTCGAGCATGACAATACAATTACGACGTCTTACACTATTGGTGCAGGCAAGAACGTAATTTCAGCTGGGCCTTTAACGGTCAACAGCGGTGCGACAATTACCGTTCCTTCTGGCTCCAACTGGGTGATCGTTTAATTATGTCCATCAGAATTGACGGCACAAACACCACAGCAAACCCAGGGACTACTGGAGCAGATGCTGATACGGGTTTGGTCTATGGCAGTAACGAAGTAAAAATTGTAACTGGTGGGACGGATCGGGTAAAGGTTGACAGCTCGGGCAGGCTGTTGGTTGGTACGACAAATGCAGTTGCTTTTGGAAGCAGGCAAGTTTTAGTTGTTGCTAATGGAACGACTGGCGGTGTAATCTCACTTTATAACAGCACGACTGCTACAGCTAATACACGAATTAGTTCTAATCCTACTGGCAGTGAAATTAACGATATTGGCATTCATGCTGCAAGTACGAATGGCAGCATTATTGCTTATACAAATAATGATACTGAGCGACTACGAATCGACAGCTCGGGACTAATAAATGTTACGGGGGGTATTCAAGTAACTGAAAATGTAACGCCTTCAGCTGGTAGTGGCATTGAAATATTTAAGCCAACCAGTACCTCTGGTCAAATACAAGCATTCAACAGAAGCGGAAATGCTTGGATGGATTT
>Ga0181412_1000445_pt1 | contig 17810 bp, 28 predicted proteins | sample 35SPOviralmetaG_FD_130113 | JGI IMG/M metagenome (GOLD analysis project Ga0181412, IMG submission 130113) | Marine viral communities from the oligotrophic San Pedro Time Series (SPOT) site, San Pedro Channel, CA, USA - 35 SPOT_SRF_2012-08-15 | ecosystem: Environmental > Aquatic > Marine > Strait... | reverse complement strand
TGTTGTTCAATGAAGTCTGGGTTCTTGCGGAGTTTTTTATTCTCACGAACCATCTGATCCAGTAATTGGTCTTCAGTCAGTTCTGGTTTCTTTGGTACCTTTTCCTTTGGTAACTTTTCTTTAGGAGTATGAATGCGAATCATTTGTTCTGCTTTGAGGCGTTGTTCCTCTGTTTTCGCATAACGCAACTTCTTTTCCCACTTGCGGCGATGGTTATTTGTTTCTGCGTTTTTCTTTTGCACTGGTTTTGAGTGAGTTGAAGGCATGATTAGTTAGTTTTAGTTAGTCTTAATTTGTTTGTGATTTGTTTTGTAATATTTTATTCTTTCACTTGCAAATCAAATTTACAACTTACACAGGAATACTATCTTCTTCTCTTTGAACGATTAGATTGCGGTTGGATGCTCGTGAATCTCTGAAATCATAACTTTTTGTCATATCTAGAGTTCTTCTGGGTTGTTCTTCCATCTCTTCATCTTCTTTTTGTTCAACACAAAATTTATCTGAATAATTTATTTTATCTCCATATTTATGATAATCTATTTCTTTCACATGTTTGTCTAAATACGATTGAGCTTGGCAATAACTATCAAATGTTGTCTTAAAATAGATCTTTTTAATTTGTTTTAATTCATTTGGATCTTTACAAAATAAGAGGTGTTCCTGAACTGTTTTTAAATTGGACCGTGCGACAGAAACTTTCTCACGAATTAAATGAATGTTATCACTTTTTTCCTGATACTTTTTCAATTTAATAATGGATGCCGTGCAAGTGATGATACCTGATAATATTATAGGGACTACATTAGTTCCCACATCTAAAAATTCGGTTTCAATGATATCATCTATCTTGACACGAAACGTTTCATAGATACCCAATACAGTAGATACAAAAATAATAAACATATTCAGATTTTCGTGTTTTTTCTGATATCTTCCTAATTTAATTTGAAGGATTTTATCTCTATTAGACAAAGAGGTTAATTTTAATTTAATATTGTGATATAAATTTTCGGGTATATGGATAGCTGGTCTAAACGGTTCACTGTTATTTAATAAATCATGATTGGTTTCTATTGATTTTACAGATTCTTCATCTTCGGTTGTTTTTAAAGAGTCTTCCTCACTTTCATTTATCGTCACTTTTTTGGGGCTCCGGGTGGATTCGTCCATTAGTATTCAAAAGGTTTTTTTTCCGTTTCACACCTTTCGGTCGTTTATGAAAGCCTATATTGTCACCCCCATTCTGCCACGTATCTCTATGAGGTCTTCCACAACATCCTTGTGTTTTTTTTTGTCTGGCGCGTTGTCTCATTCGTTTTGTAAAGATACACATTCTTTATATAAGATAGTTATTATTATTTTAAATTTTAATCGCCTTCATTCATAGCAACCTTTATTTTATCTGCTAAAAAACTAAATAATTTATCATCGTGTTCTATCCATTCTTTATAATCTTCTATCCTTGAATTTTCACTATCCACTCTATTTAATTTGATTAATTCATGGAGTAATTCAATTATTTGATATGATATTCCTGTTAGATTATAAAAAATAGGATTATGATCTTTTTTTACTTTGTAGTTTGAATCATCCCATATAAGTGAATATTTTCCATCATGGGTATCATGTAATCTGTAATGTGAACCAGCTATATTTTCCCATCTATCATAATAATATTCCATAGTTTCTTTAGCTTCTATGGTATTCTTCTTATAAATAATTAATTTACATATATCTGTATTATGATGTAATAGTTCTTTTAAAATTAAAAGTATAGATTCATCTTTGGTCAAGGGTAGTCTATAGGTATCATTCATAGATTAAGAAAGTATTTAAAATTTTAAATAATAAACCATGTATAATGAGACAAACATCTGGAAATTTAGGTAACACGACGAATTTAAATTTAACTATGGATGAAAATTTATTGGATGATACAAGACCCATTATACTCCACAATTATCGTTTATGCACTGTAATTATGACTAGTTTATTAGTCGGAGCTCTTGCGTTTGGTTTAGGCTATGTTACACGAGATCAGTATGTCACCGATTGTGGTTGTATATGTGATGGTAGTCTGTAAAAAAAATAGTCAATAAAGTATGGAAGAAGAAAATTTGTACATCTTATACTCCACATTTTTCATGTGGTTTTTAAGTTGGACTTTAATTGAATCTGTTATGAATTATTATAAGGTACAACCGTTATCTAAGATCAAAATAGTTTTGATTGCCTTATCCATTGCAGTAATTAATTATATTTATATGACTGACACTAGGGATGATAATGAATGATCTTTTAGTTTATTTATTTTATAGTTTTTGTTATTGTATCTCATATACACTCCATAAGGTCCTAGTTGAAGTATAACCTCGTTACCTTCATGCTTTCCAACCTTTTTGGGGTATTCAATTAATTTTAGGATATCTTTTTCTCGTAAATCTTCTAATTTTTGTTTTGTGAATTTAAGATAATTGGTAATACCATGTGTCTTTGATTCATGTATGATATAGGGTCCAAATTTTCCTGTTTTAATTTCATACTCTCCAATATAATGAGATCCCTTTTTGATGACTTTTTGTTTCATTTGATCTTGAATGATAGGATAAAAGGCATCATACACTTTTTTGATTATTGTATGAAAATCAGTTTTCCCTTCACTGATTAAATCTAAGTCTCGTTCAACGCGAGCTGTAAAATCAATACAAATCATATCTGAAAAGTGTTTCAATAAATACTCTAACACAGTTTCTCCTAGATCCGTCATTACAATTCTCTTCTTTTGTTTTGTAGTGGTTGTTTTATGAACACCTTCTGTTATTTTGTCTTGTTTATCTAGTTTGTAGAAAGGTTCTTCTTTCTTGTTACCTTCAATATCTTTGACGACTGTGTAATTACGATTATAGAGTGTAGAGACTATAGATGCATAAGTGGATGGACGACCTACCCCTGATGATTCTAGTTTTTTAACCATAGTTGATTCATTGTAATATTGAGGAGGATTCGATTCACTCTCTTTAATTTCTGTTTCAATCAAGTGACATTGTTCCAAATCATCAAAAGACATCTTTTTTTCTTTCTTTTGACCTGAATATTTCAAGAATCCTTCAAACGATAGTGATTTAACTTTTCCTTCATAATAACCAATGTCTTTTGTTTCATCATTGGTTAATTGAATTTTACAAACATCATAGACAGCTTGTTTCATATGAGATGTTATGGTTCGTTTTAGAATGAGATTATATAGTTTTTTATCACAGTCTTTATAAGATTCAGATAAGGTTGTAGATAAATCTGTGGGTCTTATACATTCATGAGCTTCTTGTGCTCCCTTGACTTTCTTTTGTTTTTGATTACGATAATAAGATGAACCAAACTTGTTTGTAATATGTGTTTGTAGTGACTTTTTAAAGTCAGGTGCTATATACGTTGAATCAGTCCTCATATAAGTTATCTTACCATTTTCATAGAGTTTTTGTGCGATGTCCATTGTCATTTTAATTGGGAAGCCTAATTCATTTTGTGCTGTTTGTTGAAGAGTGGATGTAATGAAGGGTTGAGGTGGAGATCGCTTTTCCTGAACTTCTTTACGATCAGTGACATCAAATAATCGGTTTTGTTTGAAACAATCTAATACACGAAGTGGTTCAAATTCATTGGATTCAAAATAATCATCAGATATTTGAAATTCACAATCAACGATTCGTGATTTATCATTGACATCATGTAATTTCCCTTGAAAATCATAAGAATATTCAGGTTCATATGTTTTGATACAGGTTTCATGATCATGTAACATTCGTAACAATGTACTTTGAACTCTTCCTGCGGATAAACCTTTTTGTGATGTTTGAATATGTCTCCATAATAGTGGTGATAATTTAAATCCAATGAGTAAATCTAATAATTGTCTGCATCGTTGTGATTGAACTGAGTTCATATTGAGTGTATGTTTGTTTTTGAGTGCTCGTTCAATTGCAGTTTTAGATATTTCATTGAATGTAATACGATTGTTTTGTGAATAATCAGTTTTGAATAAGTTACCACAATGCCAAGCTATGGCATCTCCTTCTCTATCATCATCTGCTGCTAGAATAATCTGTTTGTTTTTACCCTGTGTTTTCAGTTCTTTAATTACTTTTGATTTGTCTTTTGAATTTTGATAGATAGGTGTAAAATTATCGTTAATCATTTCATTGAGTTTGTCAGTTTTTAAGTTATTGATATGACCAAAAGAAGATAATACTTTGATATCGGTATTTGAGAGAAACTTTTGAATTTTGCGTGCTTTCGCAGGGGATTCAACAATCATTAAACTCATAATCAATTAGATAGTTTTTGTGACATTAGTTTTAAATCAAATTTTATATAATTTAAAGTATATATGTCAAAGCAACCAAGGATACCAGAACTAAGTATATCACAAACAGAAATAATAGACAACTCGGATTATGGAGAACTTGAAGAGAGAGAAGGAATTGTTGAAAATTTGAAAAAGAATGATATACCAGATGAAATACGAGAAGATAGTTTAACACGTATTGATGTGGCTGTATATAAAAATACTCAATCAATATCTAATAATATTCGTGTAAAGGATAAAAAAGATTATGAGAAAACACAAGATAGTATTTCCTATATTATGTCTGTTTTAATGGCTGAAACATACAGTCAAAAAGTGTTTAAATCTAATGATAATCAATTAAACGGTTTATTAAACGATATGAATGATACAGTTAATTCATTAGATTTATTAGATAGGGATTAATAGCGTTATATATATTGAAATAAAATCTAATCTAACAAGTAAATGATATCTAAGTTAAAAGAATTTGTAGGTGTAGGAATTGTATTTGGGGGAACTGGTAGTATTTTTTTAGTTAATTTAGCCATTGATTACTATCTTTGTCCTAGACAAAATTTAAAAAAACAGATATACAAGAATTAAAATCTACAGTAAATTAAGTGATAGATTCCAATGAATCCTCAACAAATGTTACCATTTATCGGTGCTACAATTTCTATCGGTGGAATTATCTTTCAAACGGGGAAACATGCTGAGAAAATAGATTTCGTGTTTGGGAAAGTGGAAGCACAAGAAAAAAAGGTGGAATATACAGATAAGAATATGTGCGAAATTAAAAGTGATTTGAAAACATTGAGTCATGATGTTTCGGCGATCAAAGAAGATGTTCAAGAAATCAAGCGTATAATCAATAAGGTTTAAAGTTAAAATATTATGTAGTATTAAGATGTATTTTGTTGTTAGTCAGTTTATGCATGCTTTTGTTCCAACAAAAGTTCCTGTTTATAATCTGGGTGTATTATTTCATATTGTTCCTAAAAATATCCCAATTTCAGAGCGTTGGGAATGTCGTGATTTCAAAGTAAAGACTTAAACATTATCTATTATAACTAAGTAACTACTAATGATTCGTGGTGTTGTTTTTGATTTGGGTGGAACTCTAGTCGATAAATATTCATTATCAAGTGTATTGAATTTACGAAAAGCATTAAATCATCATAAGGTTACCCTTCCTGATTCATTGATAGCGAGGGATATAGGGTTAGGTTTATATGATCATATTACACATTTATCGTATGAACAATCATTTCGTGATGAATTTTTAAAAAAACATGGAAGACCTCATACTTATAGAGATTTAAATGAAATCTATGAATGTTTCAATGAACATCAAACTGTTTATATGAGAGATGCTCTTGATGTAGTTCCTGAAGCAGTGAAAACGTTGAGAAACTTACAAGAAAAAGATATTAAAATTGGTATTACAACCGGGTTTAATAGAGATCAAATGGATTTATGTTTAGATGTATTGAGTAAGTATGAAATTTATCCTGATTCAGCCGTGTCTTCTACTTGTTTGGATTATTCATCCCGACCGGAACAACATATGATTCAAATGAATATGATAACTATGGGTATTGATAATCCTAAAGAAATATTAAAAGTAGATGATACAATTGTAGGTATAGCAGAAGGTCATTATGCGGATTGTATCTGTGTAGGAGTAGCTAGGTGGTCTGTAAATATGAATATTTATACATTAGAAGATAAATATAAATATGATTATGAAAAATTCAAAGGTGAATTAGAATATGATGAATATAGGATGATTGTTAGAGATAAACTAAAAGAGTGTCGTACAATACTTCATTTAGCAGAACCTTGTTATGTTATCAATACATTAAAGGATTTAGAAAATTGTTTATTTTAATTTAAAAAAAGATAACTAATATATATAAATGCAAAGTGATATATATCTTGGACAAACTGATTCTGAAGATGAAGACTATACTTCAGATTCAAGTGGAGAATTTACAGAGAATAATAATGTGGGAGTCTTTTATAAATTTAATCAAAAAAATATACAAGATGAACGGTTTATGGATCAAAGTTTAATGACAGATTATGAAAAAATACACAGGTCTTTGTTTTCTAAACAAATAACTAGTGGTGAATTAATTATCCAATCAAGAACTTATCATACATCATCATCTTTCAATACATCCAATTACGCAGCTACCTTTGATGAATTGAAAAGTGTTATAGGGTTTCAATTGAAATCAGCGAATATTCGTGTTCCTCAATACAATGTAAACACAACTAACAATCAAATAAAATTTAAGATAAATGGTAGTGAAACAATTCACACGGTTACCATCAATCCAGGTAACTATAATGAGACAGAATTAGCTGCTGTTTTACAAGAAACAAGTTCAACCAAGGCACACCGTGTTGATTCAGATGTATTGAGGGGAACTTATTATGATAATAATCCAGCTTCTATTACTGCAAATAAATCAGGTATGATATTTAAGTTGGTTCATTCTTCTCAAATTAAATTTTTGTGGAATCACAGTAATGTGACAAAAGGGACTGCTAAATTATTTGGGTTTTATCCTGTAGAAAGTGATAGTTTTGCCACAGATCATCATTCAGATAAACCACCTGATATGAAACAACATTATGTTGATTTAGTTATTCCTGAAATTCCTGGTATAGCTGGTAAACGATCTATATTCAATGGTGGTAGATTAGATATAATTGATAGAATTCATTTAGATGCGTCTAGGGGTGAATATGTGACTTATAGACCTGATAATTATCCAACTAATTATTTTACACCGATTCGTTTGAGTCAATTATCCATTCAATTGTATTCAGATAATAATCTTGAGTTTGATAGTCAAAACACAGATAATGATTTTGTATTTGAAATAACTGTATTAAGACCCTAATATAATTTACTCACATTTCAATAAAATATTGTTCATCTTTTTCACTAGGTTCTTTTATCTTTGTTAGTATAGGAATATACACTTTTTTATAAGGAATATAATTACAATTTTCGGGTATTTGTATTTCAAAGTCGGTTACACTACCTTCTATGCAATCATATGAATCATGGTTTTGTGGCCACACTGAATAATAACTTAATTTACATCCAATATTCATATGATTTTGAATACATGTGAGAACAAACCTCCTCACTCGGTCTTCTTTAGGATAGTTGTCTAACTCCAGATATTCTTTATAAGGAAAATCATCAAAAAAGATAGTATCAAAGGTGGATAAGGTGTGCAATATGTCTTGCCATCTCCCTTTGATTAAGTTTATTTTAAGATTAGGATATTCTTTTTGAAATTCATACACTTTTTTCCATACAATCGGTTCACATTCTATCACTGTGTAGGATTGAATGGGAAAGCTACAAAGTGCTCTAGCAGAGTAGCCTAAACCAAATCCAATTTCTAAGACATCACCTTTTGGCTCTAACTCTTGGATACACGCCTCCATATAAGGCTTTTCCCATTCCATCATCACTTGTTCATTTTCTGTTTTATTAATTAAGATATCTTTATTATGTTCGTCTTTGATATAACAAAGATTCATTTAAAACTATTACATATTAAAAAAGGTTTAATTAAACTTCAACAAAATCTACATCAATTTGATCATATCTTACACAATAGTAGTCATCTTGGATAAATACTGAACCTTGATATCCTAACTCAAGTAAATCTTGGGCTAGGACGCCTCGATATCGTGCCGATACATCAATACTGTATAAGTTTGTATCATTTAATAGATGAGAATATTCAGGTTTGAAATTAAATTCATAAATAGGAATACCTGAGGGTGAGTTTTTGATAAACTGTAGATTGTGTTTGAGTCTTCTATCTGAACGACCACCACCTGTGCCAAAGGTTTTCGGACCACTTCCACTGTCAATAAACTGCGCCAAAATACTAATGGTACCACTAGAAACTACACGAGTACCGTCTGTGAAATTTTTATCATAAAAATCACTTAAACTAATATTGGTTGAACCGACATCACCCTGTCCTCCATTACGACAGGCACTTCGTAACCCGGAAAAGGTTACTGGAACTGGAACTCTTGCTGACATTTTACTATTTCATTTATTTTAATTTAGATAAGCAAACTTTTAATTCATCAATCTGAGATTGTTGAGCTTTGATACATTCAATGAGTAACGGAACAATTTTTTCATATTGAACCGTCAAGTAATTGTCTCCTGAAGCAGAATTACCATCTTTATCTCTATCAAAGGGTGCTGGTTTAATGGCTTCCGGTAAAACTTCATTTATTTCTTGTGCCAAAACACCCACTTCAGGTATGTCTACCGGTTTGAATCCCACCTGATTACATTTATCTATGTTCCAACGGTATGTATAACCCGAAATAGTGCTTAGTTTAGATAAGGGGTCTTGTATAGGAACTATATTTGTCTTTAATCGTTTGTCTGATGAAAAGGCGGTAATATCATTACTTGCTAAAATCTGTCCCGAAACCATACTTGGACCGACTCCTACACCGAACGTGTCTATTCTTAGAGCACGTATAACTTCGTTAGTATCATTTAAGTCTTTGTTAGAATCTAACACAAGTGCTTTACCACCTGCCGCATCCCCTGCTGTGACTCCATCTAAGACACCCAATTCAGCTGTGGTCAAGGTAGTTGAATCCAAGGTTAATGAAGTATCGCCTGTAATGGTTCCGGATACATTGATACCTCCCGTTATATTAACACCCGTGGCCCTTACATCGACGATTAGTGTACCATCGGCAGTTATCCCTACATTATTTGCTGCGGGGAAATAAATTCCTGTATTTGTATCTCCTGTATTGGTTAAACTGGGTGCCGAATTTGTTCCATCTGGCAAAGAAACTTTACTAGTAGCTGTAATGGTTCCAAAGGAAGGGTCATCACCTTCACTATATCCACTACCACTACTTTCAGGAGGTTCTACGAATGTTGGCATTTTATAATTATCTTTATATTTTATTTCAAAGAATAAACATAATTTTTATATACGCTATAATATTATGGGTAAATCATCCTTCCAAAAAATTAAAAAATATTTATTACCTCTCAACATACTAATTATAGTCGTTTTATTTTGTGCTTATCATTATGTGGATACAGAAATTGATAAAAATAAGATAATAGAGGGAGTCGTCAATTCAAATTGTTGTGGTGGAATAGAAGCGGGTGTTCATTATAATGAAACAGATAGACAACCACCCGATTATGTTAGGCGGTGTTTTAGATCTAGACGTGATGGAACTGAAGTTGTTTATGAATGGAATACTCAACCATGTTCTACTGAAGATTCTGCTGAATGTTGTAAAAATTCAGATGGGACGGATCTAGGACAATGTATTCCTAGCACAGGTGGAGGGTATTGTAGAGGTTCTGAAAGAGATACTATGTTTCGTAGGGGTGAATCTACCGCTGCTAGTTTTATTAAGAGATCTAATGATAATATATTAGACATAAACAATACACTTGATATGGAAGATTATTTCTTTGATCGTAGCGCAACTCAAATGCAGGGTTCTTTGTCTCCAGATATGTTAGATTTTTTAAATAGGAGGGACCAGAATAGTAAATTTATACAAGCTCATATAGTTGATAGGAACAGAGATAAGATTAAACAAATACAAGAAGCTAAAATGAAAGCACAAAAAGAAAAAAAATTAATACAAATCAAAGATACAATTTTAGCAGTTCATCTTATCTTTGTATTGGGTTTTGCTATATTGATAAAAGATTTAATTATTCAAGATGTAGATGGTTATTATACTATTATCTTGAATAAATATTATGAATTTACAGGGAAAACAGTAAAAAATGTCGGGAATAGTATGCCTGCTGCTGCTCCTGCTGCTCCTGCTCCTGTTGCTGCGCCTGCTCCTGCTGCTGCGCCTGCTCCTGCTGCTGCGCCTGCTCCTGCTGCTGCGCCTGCTAGCGAATCATTTTTACCCAAATTACCCTTTTAAGTAACCTTAAGTTCTACTTTAACATGTGTGATATTTGGTTTAATCTTATATTTCTTTTTAATTGTAAAATGATCTGTTACATCGGATAGACCATTTTGTTTCCAAGTTGTTTTGTCTTCTGTTAATTTCTCTCGTTTTCTCATTTCTTTTGTTTGATCCTGTTTAAGTTTTGCTAATTTATCGCTTAATGATAATCCTTCTAAATCAATCACAGGTTCGGTGGGTTTTTCAATCTGTATTTTATTTGCCCTTAATCTGTAATTGAGAGCATTGTCTTCACCACCCCATCCCCAGAAATTATTAGGATACCCATTTGCTTTTTCAAAGTCTTTATCTGTGATAGATAGAACCCCTCCTAAGAAATTACGATCTCTACCGTCCATATTGTATCGTGTTCCTTTATTGGCTAGATGGATAGGATTTTTAGGATATCTTAAGTAATCTTGAATTAATCCTTGACTTGGTAATAAATCTACATCAGATAATATATAATAGGCTTTTTTGTTCCCTTTCATAGATTGTTTTGCTAGAGAGAAACCTATATTTTTAAGAATTCCTAAATTGAATTTTGCCATATGACTATTGGGTTGTTGTATGAGTTCGGGTAAAGAACCATAATCAGATCTATCACCTTCTTGTTCCACAATATAGATACGAATATTAGTTTGATCTTGGAAGACTAGATTCATTTGTTCTTTGAATTTTTTGAGTTGTTCTCTTCTGGAGCCATCGCCAGGATCACGATAAGCGACAATCACATTCATAATGAAGTCGTTCATAGGTAGTTTATCAAACCCTTGTAATTGGGGTATCAAATTTTTATTTACAAGATTACCTAATTTTTGTTTTGGTTTCTCTAAAACTTGTTCAAATGTATCGCTTTCATGATTCACCTTACCTGGTTCAACTACTAAATGGTTTATAAGACCAGAACATTCATCATCCAGTGATTTATATTTTTCAAAGATAGTTTGATTGAGTAAGATATAATTTTGCATCAATGATTTTTTTTTGAGTGTATCTGTTTCTTCACTTATTTGTTTCATTAATAAATTTTGTTCTTTTTTTTGATTCATTCGTTGTTTATGAGTTTCTTGGATTAGAGTTTGTCTTTTAGTCAAATTATTTAATTTTGTGTATTCTTTTGTTGCTGTGTTTAAGATATCATTACTCATTTGAATCAATTCTTCATATTCTTTAATTTCTTCGGTTGTAAAGATATCAGAGTGCTTACTTTTATTTAACATAGATTGTACAGATAAATTATCTCGTAATGTTTCAGGATAATGGACATATTGGGCTAAATCTATTTCAAATTGTAAACCACATTTACCACTACTGGATCCACAAGTATAATATAATTTTCCTTTTCTTGTTATAAATTGTTTCTTATTTTGACAACCTTTACAAGTCTTAGACTTCTTTTTAAAACCGGATTTTAATCTTTCAGAATAAAATGTATGTAGAGACTCTAAATACTCTGATTCTTGTGCTTTACTCATCTTATATTAGTATGGACATTATTATTTTGTTGATTCAACATACTATTGATCATTTGTTCGTCCATATAGTCTTTCATATAACCTTGTAGTTCTGTTATTTTCTTTGATGCTTTTTGTTTTCTTTCTTCTTTTGTTTTACCTCTAAGATATAAAATAACAACACCTACAACTATAATTAAAAATAAAGCAAGATTCATATATAAATTTATATCGTTCTGAATTTCGAATTTAGTTTTTACTTTCACTGGTTTTGGTTTTTCAATAAAATCAGCAAAATTAGTCAAACTTGGTTTGAGCATTATAATACTCACAAAAAAAAGATATCTTAAACATACTTACCTGAAGGGTTGTATTAAACATACTTACCTTCTTTCAATAATAAACAATAATAAGTTAAAAATCCTGCTATCATGAGTGCCATAAAAAAAGGAAACGGTGTTTCATCATTCTTTAATCCAAACTGCTTAAATTCCCCATTATCCTTAAAAAATATAGTTGGTTTTTTCTCATAAATGAAATACCCACCCGCTAGAACCACTAAGATAGCTATTTTCAATTGATCATTCATAGTAATCAGATTATCACCCATATATACTTACACTAGATATTTTATACAAAAATAAAATCATCATTGATTAATATCCATTCTTTATGTTCATTGATTATTTTTGGATCTAAAACATTTGAATTTAATTCAGAATCAAATAAGATAACTTTAATATCGGCTCCATTTTCAATAATCCCATAAAATGAATAGATATCTAAAAAATTAATAAAACTTCCATACACATGTTTTACATAAACTGAGATAGGTTTTTTCTTTTTATGCATACTTAAATTAATATGTTTTGTTCTTTGGTTCAATAAAATAATAAGTTCGGACAAACCTAATGTATTGTTTTTTGAGTCTTTTAAAATCTCAATAATATACCTGTGAATATATTCTTCCACTTTTTCCTTAGATATGTTCCACTTACCATTTTTCTGAACCATTTTAACTTTATTTATATTAAAAAATCCTTTTAAAATATGGATAAATTATTCATTGATTTATTTTCTAGTTTTAACTATTGATGGTTAAGAAAAATAAGAAAAAAACTAGACGACGAAAATTTAAATTATCTATTTCTAAGAAACGATACAAACATTTGGTAGAGAAAAAAAGGAACAAAAAAAAGATGTCTTTAAAACAGCGAAAAGAATTGGATAAAGCCTTATATGTAAAATATTGTCAATGTTTAAAGAAATTTGAAGTTGAAGGTGATAAAAGAGGATATCCTATTTGTATGAATGCTGTTTATAAAAATAGAGGTATAACACCACCTAAAAATGCTGCAAATAATTGTAAGGTCGTGTTTAATAAAAATATTTGATAATAGTATAATGCCAAAAAGAAGAGCTCGTAAACTAAAAGGTGGAGAACCACTAGCAACAACAATGCCTCCTCCTCAAATGGGAAATATGCCTACTATGAGCCCTTCACAAGGGGCCGCTGTAAAAAATAGTTCAGTAGTCCCACAAACACTTCCTCCTACTCCTTCCCCTATAAAATCTCCTCCACCAGCAGCCAAAGTGTCTCCACCCGTTAAATCACCACCAGTGAATCCTCCTTCACCACAACCTAAAGCAGCTATTCCGCCTCCTACTTCATCTGAAAAAACGTTAGCTACAGCGGAAGAAAGTATTGGTTTTCTTGAAAAATACGGATATGAAATAGCTATAGCAGGTGTAGTCATATTAATAATATCTATAGTTGTTTATTATTTATTTATCCGTGATATACCAGGAGAAGATAGCTCTGATGATTCAGGTAATGGAGGTTCAGCCAGTCCAGCATCAGCAACACCGAGTCCGCCTGCTACACCTAGTCAGACAGCTACCGCTTCCTCACCTCCAGTCAGCTCATCTGAACCAGAACCGGTAAATGCAACTGAAGATAACGAAGAAACACCTGATACTCCACAAGAGTCTGATGGTGGTGGTTCTACTGAAGGTTTCACAGTTGAGATATTAGATGGTGTGGTAAATAATAAACAAGACATAGAATTTGAACCCGGACGTCCCGATATATGGAAACCAGAAGAAAATTCTCTATTACCTGGACAGAATATTTAAATATTGTTCTTAAATATAATGAGATACAAAAGAAAATTTGGTGGAGATGGTATACCACAAGCACCTAAACAAAACACGGTTACTACAAATAGTCCCAAGATATCAGATAGTATTAAAGAATCTATGGCTAATTTTAAAAATATATATACCAAAATCATATTTTTTATTAAAACGAATTTCATATTTTCATTATTGACAGGTATATTATTGATTGTTTATATCGCTTTATTTTTTACAGATGTAGTTAAAGAATCTGAATTAGTAGTTGAAGTTATTAATAGCAAATGTAGTGAATTTACAGGGGTATGTCCTTTCGGTAAAAGGAAAGACGAATCATTGGATTGTGAAGGAGATGATTGTAATACAGATAATTGTTGTGTAGATGATAATAATTGTAGTAGTTATGAGGGAACTTGTCCAGCTGATTATGTGATTACAAATGAATCATCTGTATCATGTACAGGTGATAATGGTACTTGTACGCAAGACAATTGTTGCTTGAAGACGTGTGCCGCAGAATCAAGTATAACACAAAGTGATTGTACTGGACCCGATACAGAATATAGAGCTTCTGAAATATGTACAGGTGATAATAATGTTTGTTTACAAGATGATTGTTGTAAACAACGTGTTTATTGTAGCTCATTTAATGCATGTAATGATATCCAACCATTTGTAGATGACAGAGCAAATACTGTCTGTCCTAATGGTTTATGTAGTATGGATGTATGTTGTCAATCACCTGAACCAGTAGCCGCAAGTCTTATGTGTGATACTTACACTTGTATAGAACCTAATATACCAAAAGAAAATCCTGAAACGATAGAATGTGGTGAAGCTTGTAGTGATTCTATTTGTTGTGATTCAACTGAAACAGATGGTGAAACATCACCACAGACAACAAACGATATGTGTAATACTTATACTTGTTCTGGAACATCTACTTTAAAACAAAATCCAGAATCAATTGAATGTTTAGAATCAGGATGTAGTAATGAAACTTGTTGCGATGAAGTTCAACGGAATGAACCTTAACAATGATCACAAATATAATTTACATTATCAGGATTCATAGCTTTAATATCTTCAAATGTAAAATCATGAATATGTAATTTTCTTTCTTTCAAGTAGTCAATGAATACTTCAAATTTATTGTCTGTTAATGTTTTCATTAAGTGTTCATAAAAATAGTTTATGATATTATCTAAAGAATTATGGATTGTAATATCTATAAAGACTTCATAACCTGAAAAATATTCACTGGAAGCAATAAATCTTCTGAAATCTGCCATTGTGTATAATTAATTACATAAATATATGTTTATATAATAAATGGATAGAAGACAAAATTTATATGGTGATATATTTGAACAACTGGGCGGTAAACCTGATTCAAAGGATTCTCAATCAACCATCCATCAAAAAAAGAGTTCTTCTTATTCTCCTTCGGATATGTCTCCTGAAGATCAAAGAAGTTTATCTAAATTATTTGAGGTGAATCGTCTGCTAAAAAAAGAACTTGATGAAACCAAGCGGGAATTAAAGATAACAAAACAACTATTAGCTAAAGAAAAAGCAAAATAAATTTGATTTAAAGATATCTATGCAAGTTATCCTAAAATGGCTACTGTGATTTATGATTTTGAAACTTCTGGATTAAATCCACATAAAGAAGATGTTATTGAAATAGGTGCTAAGTGTATGGATAATGGTATCATATTCCAAACTCTTGTCAAACCTTTATCGAAACGTGGGATATCTTCCAAGATAACTGAACTAACGGGTATTACTAATGAATTATTAAAGAAAGATGGATGGAAACCTATAGATGCATTTACATCATTCTTTACCATACTGAAACATTTTTACGATGAATATGGTGGATTAACAATGGTTGCTCACAATGGAATGCAGTTTGATGATATATTTTTGAGACGTATGCATAAATATGTTCAAGATTCTGGAAATCATGAATTTGTGGAGATGTTTCAAAATATACGGTTTGTAGATTCATTGATGGTCTGTCGTTATATCCATCCTCAAAGGAAATATCATAATATGAGGGAAATGTGTATGGTTTATAATGTTCAAAATAAAGAAGCCCATCGTGCTATGGGTGATGTGAATGCTTTATGTGAAATTTGGACCTATCTAATGAATCATATGAAACAAAATAAATTAGATGTGAGTGGACTAGGTCTACAAAAGACTATTTACTATTATTAAATCATTTAAAAATAATTTGTGTTATAATCTAATGAATCCTTTACTTTTTTATTTTGTAACTCCTACCTTAGGTTTACTCAGGAATTATATTAAATATAAACAATTGTATATACGAACTTATTTGAGAACACCACTAGTATATGTATTTTTCCATATGTGGTTTTGTTTGAATGGATATCGTGATGTGATATTTAGAACATTAATTTATGAAAGATGGTTTTGGTTTATTTATAAATCATGGATATCTTATAGAAACGATGATTACAATAATAAAAAACAAAAACATATAAAAAAAGGAAGAGTTACATTTGATCTGAAAGACTCTGAATAATACAACAACATAAAAGAATACTACATAAATCATCACAAGAATCATTACTATCTCTTGTTTCAACATATACGGTCGTATGTCTATTCATATGACTAGGTAAAGGGGCGGACGGATAGACAGCATGTATAGGTGGTGCCGAAGCAAGGGTGGGATGAATAGGTACAGGTTTCGCAATTGGTATAGAACTAGTAGGTACTTCTGTTGCAAATACTATCGGTTTATCCATTATATTTTAAAGATACATAAAAAAGATATCTTTTTTTTAAGTGTTGAATTATATTTTGGAGGATGGAAGGCAAGGGATAGATCGTTTGACTTTTTTGTTTTTTTGTTTCTCAATTTTGAGAAGTTTTGTTATTTTAAGTTGCTCACGTTGTAAATACATTGTGATTGAAATTGAGTTCGCGCAGGCTAAAGATAAAGCTGGCATGGTTCATATACTAGTAGTGTATATTATCTTTTTGTTTGAATCAAATTTAATCTTACAGATAAAAAAAAGATGTCTTTTTTTGTTGTATTGTATTTTGTATTGTTTTTTGTCTTTTCATATATTATTTCCTAATTGTAATCTACTGCTATCAATGCTAGACCTCTCCAAGGCATTGCTGATACACGACTTCCTTCAAATCCTTGAAATCTTGCACGCATTGTGATATTCTTGTTTGTATATTTTCCTATCGGCAGATTTATCCCACACGCACGCGGGATGTATATTTTACCATATTTAGATGTCGCTGTTGAGTAGTTTGTTCCTACATGTGTTATCATACCATCTATCGTCATCTCAGATCTCTTATTCACTTTGTCATAGTCTGAATTATGAGTTCTTGATGACCATGGATTCTTAGCTAGTACTGAATGTGTCTCATTTTCATCTTCAAATCCATACATTTCTCCTAGAATCTCTTGACGGTCTAACATTCTCAGATATTCTTCATCTTCTGGACACTTATCAAAGTCTCCTATCATGATATCTTTATTGAATGGTTCCCATTCTCCTGTCATCTTCGATGTATGCATGTGATATACCAGATCTTGTAATGCTTCTAGTTCTTCGGGTGTATGTTGAATCATATCCAAATATTCACATACTTCATCTTGTTCATTCTCTGTATTTGTGAGATTGAATAGTTCTTGTTTCAGATTCTTGTAATCTGTAAGAGTAGGTGACATCGTCTAATACTCCCAATTAAGGTTAAGTACTGTTTTGTCACTAGTATATGAGTCTATATGTGTGTCCTTGTGTATTCTTGTGTATTCTTGTGAGTAGTTTTGTTAGTATCCCTAATCCTACTAGAAAAAT
>Ga0181412_1000440_pt1 | contig 17892 bp, 21 predicted proteins | sample 35SPOviralmetaG_FD_130113 | JGI IMG/M metagenome (GOLD analysis project Ga0181412, IMG submission 130113) | Marine viral communities from the oligotrophic San Pedro Time Series (SPOT) site, San Pedro Channel, CA, USA - 35 SPOT_SRF_2012-08-15 | ecosystem: Environmental > Aquatic > Marine > Strait... | reverse complement strand
AGACACTGTTATACTTTGATTTGTAGTAGCGTCATTATCACAAACATCATCCAAAGTCAGGCTTTGGAAAGATCCTGAAACAGCTTGAAGATCGTCAATCTGATTTTCCAAATAACCTGTGGCTGTCCTTAAAGTTGTTAATTCAGCATCATTACCAGTAATATTAGTATATAAAACACCAGTAGCAGTCCTTAAAACTCCAAGTTCAGCATCATTACCAGTAATCCGACCATTTAAAACCCCAGAAATAGAATTAACATCTTCTATCGTCGAATAAATAGTATCTAAATTTATAGAATTAAAACTAGCAGCAGTAACATGACCATCGCTATCAAAAGTGAAAGAAGCATCTTGAAGAACTGTGCCACTTGAATTATCAATCGCAATATTAGAAGCTGGAGTAACATCTACGTGATTCGTTAGAGAAGCTAAAACCCCAGACATCGTATGAATTGCATCTTGTGATGCTCCACGATCCGTCACGCCATCTGTAATGGAGTCTTGTATTGCTGATGACCTTACATCAGTATCGAAAGTTGATATATCCGTCAGGCTACCTGTTTGAAAGTCTACCTGAGTGCCGTTAAGTTCGCCTTTATAAATTATATTGGTCGCCATGATGAGTAACTAGTTAAATCTAGTTACACAATAAAGGTACAATCAGAAAATTAATATTTTAATTGAGTTAAGTCAATTTTACCTAACCAGCGAATATTTGTATCAGATTTCCCTGTCGCAAAGAATTTTAAAGAACCATTTGAAGCACTTACTGAAAACTGAACATCTCCCACGCCTATTCCATCGTGAATAATATGATTATGGGGTTCTCCCAATATTTCTACAGAGTTCGCACTAGATCCTCTCTTAGCCCCGCCATTAACATGCATAACAGCAGTATCACCATTATCTGCTCTTGCTATAAACTGACAACAAAAGAAGTAAGAAGTATTATCTTCTAAGACAAATCTAGCATTAGAACCATCTAAAAACAACTCAGTCTCAGAATCATCTGTAGAACTACCACGAAGTAAAAACAAGCAAGTCTGGGCATCCCCAGCGGTAGAGAAAAAACCATTAGAAATAATAAACTGGCTCTGCTGAGAGTTAATACTTGGATTCTCAGAACCACCACCAAAAATAGCTTTTGAGACATTCTCAGAATTAAGAGTCTCTACAACTAAATTTTTTAATTTTACTTCTAATCCCATTATGTATTTGGTATTGCTCTAGTTTGTAGTGTATAACCTGTCCCGATATTATCAGAAAATTCAACAAAAAATCCAGTCGTAGTTACGTCTCTCACTGCTAAAAAGTAAGTTCTCTCCCCATCACTTGGCAGCTGGAGTTCACACTGAACCATCGGTTCAGAAGAAAATGCAGTATCAAATACTATTCCCGTTTCCTCTATTCCAGAAGGCAGAATAAAATCAAGCCTCTGGCTAAGATTTTGATTTACGACTTTGTTATACTGGCTTGATGATAGATGATAATATTCACCAGTAACACCACCCTGAATCGCTAAAAGCCCATTATGGATAGTGCCATCCACACCCACATTTAAGCCTGTCGAAGAGACTGTCGATAGGCTTACATTCGGAGCCTCTGTGACTGTTACATTAATACTCATGGAAGAGGAACGGAGGTTCCGCTAATAGTCGCCATTCCATATAACAACCTGTCAACACAACCATCAGATTTAATTAAAAATATATCGTAAGAACTATAAGCTGGCTCCATAGCTTGAGTATCAGAACTACTCAAAGACATTTTGGCAACACCATTAATAGCATCAGTTTCAGAATAAGTGAAAGTTGCTTGCACCGCTTGATCATAATCACGATAAATCACTCCAGTCAAATAAACCTGATCTGTCCTTAAATCATAGGCTGTATTAGAGTCATCCTTTAAAGTTAAAGGAATGTCAAGACAAGCACCCTGCTCAATAACGATATCATATTTTGTCCCAGCCATTGTTTTATGTTACACTAATTTCCTATTTCTTTAAGAATTTATCCGGATTCTTTTCAAACTTCTTCGCTAATGCGATTAACCCATTTGTAATCTCTGGAGCTACTACTCCAACTACGCCATAAGAAATAGCCTTAATAAAGTCACTTATAGGAGCATCATGTAATACGAACCATAAAATACCTGATAGTATAGCAGCAGCTAAAACATTCCTAAAAAAACATTTTAAGGAGACTCTGCCTTTAAAAGTAAGCATACGCACAATCATGCCTGATGCCCCGATAACAGGGATGATCCAGCCTCCATCCAAAAACTCTCTTATTATAGTTTTAAAATCCATGTAAGGTATATTACACAAAATTTGATTTAAGTGTAACTAAAATCAAATGGGCAGAATGGATAAAGATCTTGAAGAAGCTAGAGATTTCGCTTTGAAATATTGCAACCCAGATGATAGCGATATTATTTCTGATTTGGATCGCCATGCTAGAGAAACAGCTTGGGCTTTATTGCAAAGAATAAAACATTTGGAACAGAAATCTTGTGTTTGCGAAGAGTGTGGTAGTGAAGTAGAAGATGAACCTGTAGAAGAAGAAGTTACAGAAGAAGAGGTCAAAGTTGAAAAAAATAAAGGTCAAGAAGTAAAAGCAGAGACTCCTGAGACTTCCACTATGGATAAGTTATCGGAAATAGCTGAAAAAAATAAAGATATCTTAGATAAAGCCGCCAAAGGTACGGCTGCTGTCGCCGCTGCTGGAGCAACAACCCAAACAGCAAGTGCCGCTACTGGTTTAAGTGCTTTTGTACAAGAGACGGTTCAAAAAGTAGGAGCAATCGGAATGGCTGGCACTATGTCTATAGGTAGTGGAGCCTACTTCCAAGCCAAAACAACAAAAGAAAAAGGTACTGAGATAGCTGTTGTAGCAGAGCAGGAACACCAGATATTTTCTAATTTAAATGATTTTACTGAGACGACAATTGGGTTCCAACCTTTTGGTGGTGTTACCGAAGCGATTGTAGAATACGCTGAAAAGGGTTATGGAGATGTTGTAGGTACGTCTGAAGAAGGTTACGAAGGAGGAGAAGAGGGAGAAGATGAAGGGTCTGTTGGTGAAGAGGGGGAGGGTGAAGCATCTGACGAAGCTGAAGGAAACGAGGGCGAACCTACAGAAGAAAATAATGAGGAAGGCGAAGGAGAAGCTGTTAAAGAAGAGGATTCTGTAGAAACTGAAGAAGAAACTGAAGGAGAGGAAACGGAAGAATCCGAAGAGGAGTCCGAAGAAGAATCCGAAGAAGAATCCGAAGAAGAATCCGAAGAAGAATCCGAAGAAGAATCCGAAGAGGAGTCCGAAGAGGAGTCCGAAGAAGAGCAAGGGGAAGAAGAGTCTGAAGAAGAAGAGGAATCTGAAGAAGAGGAATCTGAAGAAGAGGAAGAAGAGGAAGAAGAGGGGGAAGAAGTGGAAGAAGAATCTGAAGAGGGTAAAAAGAAAAAAACAGATATAGAGAATCCAGAAGAAACATTCGAACTAGAAGAAGATGATCAGGTTACTCAAGTCCCTGATGTAATAAAAATTCCTAAAGTAACTGAATATTAAAATAAAATTATGCAAGATTTATTTGATAACATACTTTCCCCTTATATGGGGTCCATGCCTGAGTTTATTATTTCAATCATCGGTTTATTGGGGACGCTTTCTTATATTGTACCTGAAGATAGTAAGCTGGGTAGGTTATTGGGTAAGTTGACGGGGAATCTAACTAAACTTAAAAACTTTATACTTAAAAAGAAAAAATGAAACGCACACTCATAACTTTACTCTCAATTATTTCTATAGCTAAATCTGCTGTTATTACCTCTGTAGAAGGTGTTGCAGTCGTAATAAACCCAATAGAAAATCCTAGTATTAATCCTGTTGTTAATCCTGAAAGACCCACCCAAAATAACAACGAGGAGATCGTAAACGTATCTGAAAGCAAAGATAAGAAATTAGATATGGTTATTACATGGGATGCAGAAGAACAGGAAATTTATGATTTTTATGACGGCTCAAATTGGAATTTTTCGCAATCAGATTCTCTGGAATTAGACAGAGATTCGCCTATTGCCAATATATTAACCATAACAGATGCTTTTATAGTCGAAGATAGCCCCGGTTATTCGCATATTGAAATCGGTGATGGATTTTCAGTGACATTAAAATCAACGGATTTTACTTTTGAAAACGCTAATGGATTTACTGGAGTGAATGACAATGATAACGTATATTCAACTTTAAACATAACCGATGGATCAAGTATGAATGCTGCGTTTTCCGCAGTTGGTCTGGAAATAAATGTGGATTCAACTAGTAGCCTGACGCTACGAGGATTTGGAGCCTCAATCAATAGTCAAGTAGAAAGATCTGTCGTCAACTTATCCCCGAACGCACAACTCACTTTAAGTTCCATAGAAAAGTTTGCACAACAGGGCGACGATATTTACTTAAATGGCGTATCATTCTCTCAGAATCCATCCATTTTAAAGTTTAATGGCAACACAGGAACTGCCATTCCAGAAGCACACCTTGCACTACTGAGCGCCTTGCCTATAATTTTACTGTTAAGACGTAGGACTAGATTTAATTAATCAAAAAGCTCTCGCTCTAACTTTCTATAACGAGCATCTGAATGCCAAACTTCATCTGTCTGGGGAGTGTAAACTCCCTCTTCAGTCTGAATCGGCTGACCCGCCTTCAGCTTCAACGAAGACGGCTGATATATGTTTAAACTGCTTGTTTTCGGTGAGGAGCTGCCCCCGCAAGAAGTCAGCGCGATCATTAGACTCATTGTCGCCAATGGAGCGTAGCTTTTCAATTTCTTCGATAAGTTCATGTTTTCTTTTATTGTGTTTTTCCGTAATATCAGAGAATGCGAGTTTATTTCTCAACTTGAGGTATAACTCCACGCTTCTCAATACAGATTTAATTAGAGATACCATCACTTTATTATACACACTCTAGGACTTGTTTCCAATCCATTTCTCCGATAACAGAGTTTAATTTTGTAATGTCTGCTTTAGTGAATTTTTGATACTTGCCCTTGAGTTTGGTGGGCATTGCTACCTGCTTAACTTTTGCCCCAGAGTTTTCTGACATTTTGTCAGCAATGTCTTTAAAAGAAACAGAGTTGCCAGTCCCAACATTAAAAACCCCACTGCTATCATGATGAAGCATCCTATAATGAACTTCACAAACGTCTTCCACATGCACGAAGTCTCTACTAGCTTTTCCCCTAAATACTTTGATCTCGCCATCTTCTTGAATTTGTTTGATGAATTTGGTTATTGGACTCGCTTGATCCCCTTTATGCTCCTCATGTGGACCATACACATTGAAATAACGAAATCCTTGATAGGGATGATCCTCGTTTAAAAGCCAGTTGTCAAACATATATTTGCTATAAGCATAAGGATTTAGGGGGACACAGAACTGATCCTCTTCAAAAGTCTCTGCTGCCCCATAAACAGAAGCACTGCTAGAATATTGGAATTTAATATCCATATTAGCACACAATTGATAAAGTGTGCCAGAGAATATAAAGTTCTCATTTAATATCTTTTTTAAGTCGGTTTCTGTGGTGCTTGAATTAGCCCCAAGATGGATGACTGCATCAATACCATTCAAAGGAGGTAAACCACCTCCAAACTTAATGTCGTAAGGAACAACTTCTATTCCTCTTTTCTCAAGATAAGGACAGAGGTTTTTACCAATAAAACCTTCACTGCCAGTAACTAATACCCTTTTCACAAAGGTATTATATTAGAGTTCGCCTTCGTCCTCTACAATTTCTTTTACTGATTCTAAGAATGGATAGCCATTCAACAAATCTTGATGCTCTGCGAAAGACTCGTCATCCCAACACCACTGAGAAAATTGTTCGTTTTCATCCCAAGCGATCACCTCTTCTGAAGCCATTGAACTAACAGGTTTTTTAGACCAAAATTTACAACTCCAGTAGCGGGGAGTAGTTTTATCTTTAGCTGTATCGCACTTATGCCTAGCCCTGAAGCTACGGCGACGAGCTGGATCATCACGCTTGATCTCCATATTGGGGTCACCAAACTTAACCATAATGGTATTGCCAGTTTTGGGACTCTTTACGTAAACACCAAACTTCTTTTTACCACCTTTTAGGCGGAAAGGCTTATTTAAAGTTTTTTTCTCTGCCTCTGTATACTCAAGATCCTCAATCTCTTGATTAGATTCTTCTAAAGCCTCGACTCTTTGAAGGTCAAGACGAGCGCAAGCGAAATCAAGTTCGTCAAAATCGAAAAAGCCTTCGCCTGAATCCTCCATATAATAATCTTCAGATCCTTTGGCAACATCTTGATCTGCTGCTCGGTAAGACTTTTTAACTTTGCCTCCACGCACCATCTTCAGAAACATATTAACCCTAGCCATCGCCCACTGACCTCTAGTCTTACCGGGCCTATGGCTAGAGCTGAATGCTCCCGCTCCTCGACGGTATATTTTTTTAAGTTGCGTAAGCGAAACTTTTTTAGAATGCTTGTCGTTATGCTCCTTAACTTTATTTTTAAGGGACGTTACGATCTTCTCTGAAAAAGTAATTTTTTTTCCGTCTTTACCCGCGCTGCCTTTTTTGTTCTGACTAGAACCTTCTTTACGCTCACTAGGCTTTGATGGAGTTTGCGCTCCACTTTTAGGCCCAGATCGTTTGGCAGCTTGAGAATCAAGAAATTCCTTAGCTTCTTTAGAGAAATCGTATTCCATTAAAGGATGTTACACATCTTTTTCAAAAACTTCATTATAAGTTTGGAGTTTTTCTTCTTCACTCATATTCTCCAACTGTTCAGTGACCTCCCTTAATGAAAGAGAGGTCACTATATCAATCAATTCAGTGAAGGTGAGATTGCTAGCTATTCGATTAACAAGAGCTTTCTCAAGTTCCCCTTCTTGCTCTGGAGACATTAATTTTGAAGAGCTTTGCTTTTGTAGATTCGAAGATCAGGGTGGTTATCCTTTTCTTTGAATTTATTCTGGAAAATAACAATTTCCGTCTTTTCATCTTTTACCGAAAGGCTTCCAGAATAAAAGGGTTTATCGTCACCTTTCCGCCACAACGCTCCGATTTCACGCTCTGACCAGTCATCACTACTTTGTTCTGAATCTTGAGGTCTGCTTTTATAGATCCGAAGATCAGGCTGATTGTCCTTCTCCTTGAACTTATTCTGGAAAATTACAATTTCAGTGGTAGAACCAGAAACGGTAAAGTTACCAGAATAAAATGGCTTTTCGCCACCTTTGCGCCAAAGAGCACCAACTTCGCGGTCGCTCCATTCACTATTTTTTTTATTTTCTTCCATGAGTCTTTAAGTAATCTTTGATTAGATGTTTTTTGTCGTGAGGGAGTTTAGTGTAGCGCTGTTTAACGCGCTTGTAAACTCTTTTCATGACAGGATTCGCTTGAAAATTAAGCAAACCCCTTAAGTATCTTGCAGTAGACCCACTCATTACTTACCAAACGAAACCTTGTCAAGGCTAGTTTTAGCAAAACGACGAATAAGTCCGTTATTACGGTCAAATACCTGAATGTAGTTCCCAGTTTCTCCACGGAACTGAGCATTCAGAGTTTCTCCTTGAGTGGTTTGAAGGCCGAAGAAACGACCACGGGTTCCACGAATAAGACTTAATGCAGTTCTCTGCTTTCGATTTAATTTCATAACACGTTATTGTAAGTGTGATCCAATTTTTTTCAACTAGAAAGATTGATTTTATTTAGGTTTATTTTAGAGCAGTTTTCTGTAATTTTCTCGCAAATAAACTTGTTAATATGGGTATCAAATCGCTCCTCGAAATCAACTAGATTTTTAGAAGAACGAGCAAACTTCTTTAGGAAGTCCAAGGTGAATGATACTTCAATGTTGTTTAAACGCAGATCCTCATTGATCTTTTGGAGCTTGTTGTAGAGGATTCTGAAAATATCCTTCTTTTTGACCTTCTCCAATAATACATTACAGTCTACTAAAGATAATAACTCTTTAAAAATAGACGAGGTTGGAGACTCTTCATCAGAATTGAACCCCATTGATGAAGTATTCTCTACTCCGCTAGTTACAAAAATTTTGACGTTGGAAAAATCAGCTATATCTCCATTAGACATTTGCAACTTGCCGTCCTTCAGTATCTGAGCAAATAGACTTTTAACAGATAAATGTAGCTTGTGGAAATCATCAATAATAATGACGCTATTGGGATGAATATTAATCTTCTCACATAAAGAAGTGTTATTCATAATCTCTGGTAAGATTTTAAACTTAGCAAACTCATCTGAGAAATGAACCCCACTATAACTTAAGACGTTCACCCCGCTTTTCTCCAAAGAATCCTTTAAATTAGAGCAGAAAAAACTTTTGCCTGTAGACTCTTGACCAGTAATACAATAAATACTCGGAACTGAGCTTTTTTTATGTATCCCGTAGCTTGAAAGAGATATTGATTCAATAAGAGAATCGATAATTTTATTATTGCCCACAAACTTTTCTTTTAAGCTGAGAGATAAGTCTGATAAAATATTTGGTTTCCGCAAAGGGTTTTCTTTCTTGGAGAAAAACTCCTTTAAGTGTTTTACTGTAACTTCTGGTAAATCTTCTCCTTTATCACTCGCCCAAGAAGATAATTGGTCTGTCACAAAAGAAAGAACAGACTCTGCACAATTAAGATCAATATTTTTTTCTTTTATATTCTCTTGGATATCCTTGAGAGAAGAGTCTTGACCCCAATAAACAACTTTTGCTTGTGCTCCACAATGATCGATCACATCAATAGCCTTATCTGGATAAAACTTATTCGGAAGATACTTCTCACAAAAGTTAGTAACGTTGTTTATAAAGTTCTCCGTATACCGAACACAATGAAACTCTTCATAATATGAGGCGATAACGGGTAATATCTCCTGCATCTGAAACTTGGAAGGCTCCTTGATAATAACTCTTTCGAAGCGACGATCTAAGGCAGTGTCTTTTTTAATCGTATTAGTATACTCATTAATTGTGGTCGCTCCAATACAGCTTATAGTCCCCCTTGCTAATTCTGGTTTTAGTATATTTGAGGCTTCCAAAGAGTTTTCTGTTGTCCCTCCTGCTCCCACCAAGGTGTGTATTTCGTCTATAAAAAGAATGATATTCTCGTGCTTTTTAACCTCATCTACGAACTTCTCCAACCTCTCTTCAAATTGTCCCCTGTATTGAGTCCCAGCAACCATGCTAGACAAACTCAAAGAGTAAATAACCTTGTTGGCAATAAGTTCTGGAGCTTCCCCATTAACGATCTTAGAAGCTAATCCCTCAATCAAAGAGGTTTTACCTGTTCCTGCTGGCCCGACTAAAATTGCATTTGGCTTTTTCTTCCTACAAAGGATAGTGGCTATCTCTGATATTTTATCATCAAAGTCTACAACCTTATCAAACTCGTCACGGGAGGCTTTTAGGTTTAAATTCTCGGCAAATTGATCTAGGATTTCATTTTCGTCAAACATCCCAATCCAGTTATCCATAGAAAGATCAAAATTGTCTCCTTCAGAATTATCGCCTTTAAAATCAAAGTCCGTTTCTAGCTCTTCCTCATCTTTTAAGAATACAGTAATATCATTAATTAATACATCGAGGTCGCCTCCATCAAAAACTTCCACTAAAGCCTTTGGAGCATACTCGGGGACGCACATGCACAAAAGCATTGACTCTGTGCTAATGTAATCTAGCCCGAAAAGTTCTTTTTGGATAAACTCACAATGATCAATAAGCTGGGATAATTTGCTTGAATACTGCCTAGAGATCTCCTTATTAGGCTTTTTCTTTCTAAGGATCTTTTCTGCCACTATATTAAGAGCTTCGATACAATCATGTCTCCCTAAAATAGTTTCACATGATAAACTCATGTCCTGCATAAAGCAGGAAAAGAAAATATCTAAATCTACTTTGTTTCTCCCAAGGTATTCAGTTAAGTCTTGAGAATTTTTTAATATAGAACTTAATTGAGGAGTAAAAGGCAAGTCGTTCATTTTTTCTTAAGGTCCATTAGTTTCATCATAATTTTAGTATCCACAACCCTTGCTGAGTCTATGAAATTACTACCACGGCCTTTGCTTGCATTCAAGATTAAAACACAGTCTTTTGAAACTTTGTATTGATCAAGGAAGTCTGAAAGCGTCTCAGACCTTGAATTATCCATCATTAAAAAGCTAGCTGAAGCAGTATTATCTGAACCTTCAATAAGCATATACTTGTTCCCGTTTTGAGATATCCTTGTAAAGAAATCTTTAACTTGACAAACTGTTTTGAACTTAGAATTCTCTGAGATCTCATCCAAGTCTTTCAGGCAGACCATTGAACCAAACTCATCTTCGAAACAGTCCTTCAAATCAAAAGAGTAACTATAGCCCAATAAACTATTTTCATACCACCAATTAGAGAACTTGCGATATGGTTTGTTCTTATCAAAAATTTCTTTATAGCTCTTAAACTTCTTTTTGAATGTCTCAAATCTAGACTCCTTTATTATAGGACGACCATCATCAGCGATAGCCTTAACTTCAATGACTTTAGATATTGCGTGTAAAATATCGTCACCAAACCTGTCTTTAAAAAGAATAAAATTCCTCTTTTCTCTATCGGTCAGAATATTGAATGCTTGAGCTTCTAGAACTAAACGACTCCTTTTGTCTGTAGCCTCTCCCATAGCTCCAGCTTGAATTAGGGCGACTAGAACAGAGATGTTGATGCCACAACTTTTTGCAGCAGAGAAGACATCATACTTACTTGAAAAGCCATCAGAACCTTTAAAGTTAATAAGGCTCTCAATTGATTTTGATGAAATCCCTTTAATACTATTCAAGCCATACCGAACATTATCCCCTTCAATAGAAAAATTCATTTCTGATTTAAATAAGTTAGGGGGTAGCAGTTTAATCCCGAAATGATCCAATTCTTGATGGACAGAAGCAATAACTGATAAAGGGTCTGGGTCGAACTCGGAAGACTCAAGGACGGATAAGAAGAATTCTCTAGGATACTTATACTTCAGATAAACCGTCTTAGCTGCCAACTCAGCATAAGCGAAGCTATGAGACTTGTTGAAAGAGTAATCTGCTGAAGCTTGGAGAGCACCCCAATAGAACTCACTAATTTGACTATCTAATCCCAAATCTTCTGCGGCTTGATAAATCCTATCTCTCCACTTAGGCATCTCATCAGCCTTCTTCTTGCCGACAATACGGCGGAGAGTTTCCGCCTCTTCTAGAGTTAAACCAAAAACCTTGTTAGCAATCTGCATTAATTGCTCTTGATACAAGATAACGTTTTTAGACCAAGATAGAATTTCATCTAACTCTTTATGAAGTTCACTTGATTTAGGAGCTTGTTTCTGTCGGATGTATTCATCAACAAATTGCAAAGCCCCCGGCCTAGCGAGAGCTACAACGTCAGAAAGTTCATTTAAATTATCTGGCTTAACATCTTGGCAAACCCTAAAGTTTGTGTTAGCAGAAATCTGGAATAAGCCTTCTGGATGGTTGTAATCTTGAAGTTTCTCGTATATGAAGTCATCATTAGGATCAATTTCATCTATATTGATACCAATCTTGTCGCAAGTCCTGTGAGCGATAGTCAGAGTTCTCAAACCAAGGATATCGAACTTAACCATGAGGTCAGCAACATCATGCATATTGTAACCTGTTATTAGATCTCCATCTTTAGTTTTTTGAAGAGGCACAACATCTCCTATTGATTGCGAGCAAATGGCGATTCCAGATGGATGGACTCCTGTATTTTTAATTAGGTTTTCAATCTTCTTTGCATTAATGAAAGTCCTATTATGATTTTTCGCCCAATTGTCGAACTTTTCGTTCTCTTCTCTCGCGTTTTCCAGAGAGGATACTTTACCGTGGAGCTTCGGAATCATGTCGCTAACCGCATTAGCTTGTTCCTCCTTAGCTCCATCAAAATACTTGGTCGCTTCTCTAATACAGAGCTTAGAACTGAAAGTATTGAAAGTTAATATCTTTGCTGTCCTACCCTCATGTTTTTCTTCAATGTATTGAATGACCTTCTGTCTTTGCTCATAACTAATGTCTGAGTCAACATCAGGAAGTAGGCTACCAACAAGAAATTCTTTATTACGCTTGTCGTAAACTTTTTTAGCACGACTCTTTGAGACAAAACGTTCAAAGAATAAGTTGTGAGGTATAGGGTCAATATTAGTAACTCCAAGCAAGTATAAAACTAAAGATCCAGCAGCAGAACCACGACCCGCGCCAGTGGGGATACTGTTTTCATGGCAGAAGTTTAGAACATCCCAGTTTAACAAAATGTAATCTGTAAACCCAAGTTCTTCGAAAGTCTCTAACTCCTGTTTAGCGCGATCAAAATATTCTTTTTTATTATCATTCTTTGTAATTCCTTTATCCCGTAATCCTTTGCGGGTAAGCTCATACATAATTTCTTTAGTGGAGCTTTCTTTGCCAAGCCCAATACTACTCAATACAGCTTCGCTAACAGAAGTTTTAGGTAATTCAACGCCAACAGGCTCACAATCATCGTAAACAGAAAAATCTTCAAACATTATAAATTCATTTCTTTTTTAAGTGCAGAAAAAACTTTAAAGCACATCTTGTTATCATATAAGGCATCATGCAGCTTCTCTTCTTCAAACTCTATACCAAAGAATTTAAGCAACTGATTTTGAGAAACTCTCGCCTTGAGAGATCGATCATGGATTATCTTATACTGCCAACTCAATAAATCTTTCTTGGGCTTATCGAGATCTTCCCTGTAAGCCTTACCGAAGGCTCTAGTGTCATAAATTCGATTAAGATACGAGTAATCAGGAGTTTCCTCCAATAACCTTTGCATCCCAGCTACCATGTAGACATCAAAGCCTAAAAGGTTCTGACCAACAATTTTATATTCTGGATTGAATAAATCAACTTTAAAATCAGCCCAAACTTTCTTCAAAGGTTCTTTCCTCTCGTTATATTCATCCCAACTAAAGCCAGTTAAATGCTCTACTTTTTTATTAATTTGTAGATCTTTGTGACTAATATATCTATCATTTTCTTTGAGAACTCTATTGCCTTGACAGATCAACCATGAAACCTGCCAAGTGCGAGAAGAATGCAAATTAAGCCCTTCAGTTTCCGTATCGAAAACTAGATATTTTTGATTATGTGGTAGCATCTTTATAAGACTCCCAGCAGAACTCGTCTGAGCAGAAGTGATTTAGGTTTGGGTTTTGGAAGGTTGGAGGTCTTCCTCCAGATCTATTACAAGTAGCCTTATACATTTGTAAAGCTGAGAATTCATCTTTATTATGATGAAGAATTGTCTTAACTGTCTCTGTCTTTACTCCAAGCCCATCAATGACAGACTTAATTTGAGAGTCGAAAGGGTGATTATTATCTTCAATAAAATAAACTGGATCTAAATGTTTAATATCTATATGAGATAAACCAAAGTAAAATAAATTATTAAAGACATAAGAGTCGTAGAAGGGTACGCAAACCTTAAGGTTCTTGAAATCATCTTTACTATATTCAGATAAAATCAGGGACTTGCAATCATTCAAAGAGGCGCTTGAATATAGTCTTTTTAGATCTTGTATTCCCTCATTATCTTTAGCAAAAAGAACTAATTTGCTCGACCTTTCATTTTCATCAATTCCGCTATTGACAACAGAAATCCTAAGACCGAATACTAAATTAATACCTTCTTCTTGAAAAAGATTATTGAATACTCTGAAACCATAAAAGCTATCTTCAACCAAGGCGACATGCTCCAAAGAGTTCAGCTTCGCAATGTCCAATATTTTCTCTGCGGTCAGAATAGAATTACCTATACTAAACTGGCTCTTAAAGAGAGGTATCATGAGGGGATCTTAAAGGAGATCTCTCGGACTGTCAAACGAAAAAGACGGGCAACCGGAATATTTTTTCTTCTCAACATGTGTGCCTACTCCTTCGTCAAGCATCATTTGTAAATCCTCTTTAACGTAAGAGGACTTGATGAACTTGTCCCCCTCTCCAAGCAAATGGTAATACTCAAACGGGAACTTGAATGGACAGTGCCACATCAGATCTCCATTCTTTTTCAATTGCCCTACGCGAGTAGCTCTACCACAAACAATTTTGCCAGCAAACCCTTCTTCCTTCGCTGGATACCCCTTGTCCCAAGCAAGACCACTGACGGCAGTGTCGTGATTGAAATTATTGATTATCTGTTGGACATCCGTTAAAAAATATTCAAAACCTTCTAGGTCTAGTTCATCCAACGGCTCCATAGCCATAAGACCCTCCCCATTCAAGTCGAACTTTAAGAATAAGAACTCCATACGCCTCTTGAGGTATTCTGGATACAAGTATTTAACAGCAAGGCAATACATGTAATCCTGCATGTTGTCTGTATACTCCTTACCTGCGAAAACACTTTTTGAGGTTTTAAAGTCTCGGATTATCGCTGTTTTTTTTCTTTTAAAAAGAAATAGCTTGTCTATAAACCCTAATATCCGGTAATTCTTGTCTCCTTCGTTTACGGATATGTCAAAATCTTTCTCAGAAATGGCTTCTGTCGGCTTCCCATCTGTGTCTCCAAAGAAGTCAAAATTAAGACCTTCAACTGTCATCTTGTTGATTAAGTCCATGTTCTCAAAGTCGTCTATCTCATACTTCTTAGCATAAGCTTCTACCATCCTCTTAATAGGAGCGCTAACATTTATATCTTGAGCTTTAATAATAGCTCTATAGTGCTTCCTGTGCCTAGGGTTACCTAAGTTCTCAAAAACAGCATGGCAGATTGTACCACGCAAAGATCCATGATTAGATTTGTCTGGTAAGCGCAAATGATACTTGGCCCAATATTGCCAAGTGCAAGTCTGCATTGTTTTAATGCGTGAGGCTGAGAGAGGTTTGTTTTCAGATTTCTCCATAATGGAAGTCGTATTTTTTCTCAAACTTCCGTAAATTAGAAGCGAATGTTTTATTGACACCACGTTTATTCATCTCTTTGGCGAAATCAATAATGTTAGCCATTGATTCATTATGCTTAATTGACGCACAATATTCAACATATTTGTCTATTTGATCTTTATCCATGTCCCCGAAGTCATTTTCTGGGGGCGGAGAAAAAAATACTTTATCAAAATCAATTTGATCACAGAGCTTAAATATAGACTTAATCGAACCTTCAAATCCCCTATTGGAACCTGAATTAAAATCATTATTAAACGCAATAAAAATTTTATCTAGCGGTAATCCATGTAGCTTAGATATGAACTTAGGAGAAATATTAAGGCCAAAAGAAACAAGAACATTTTTGATTCCAGCCTCGAACAATGAAATACAATCTCCAACCGATTCTACAATATAAACACTCCGACTCTCTTGAATAGCAAGGCGAACATCATCAATCGTATAATATGGATAGAACCAATCAGAGCACCTCCCATTGTGCAACCATTTAGGTCTGGGGTCATCCGTCACCTTTCGACCAGAGAACCCATGTATCCTCCCGTCAGGGCGGGAGATAGGGAATATGACTCGCTGATACATTTTGCCAGACATCGCCAAACCACACTTGAACTTTTTTAAAGTATCTTCTGATATTCCTCTATTTAAATAAAAGTCATAATGAGGGAGCAAACGACTTAAGCAGGAATCTGGATATGTTTTTTCTTCACTCAAAAGATTTTTTTTAGCAGAGCGTTCATATATGTTTACACCATTACTCTTCAGATAAGAACTTAAAACACTCTTGTCATTAGTATTTAAAGTTTTCTTAAGTAGGGATTCAAAGGGTAGAAATATAGAGTCTTCTACATAGTCTTTCCAAACTCCCGTATCTTTGTAGATCTGTAGTGCTGTAGAATTATCACCAGACCTGTATACAGCGCTAGTTCTCCAATAAGAGCCATGATCTTTTAGGCGATAGCCAAGATCTTCTAAAACAGATTTGTAATCAGTCATTGTGAAAGAGTAACTGGGATGTCATCGCTTTCGCTACTAGACTCTAAATTAACATCAGCGTTATTCACAGAATTAACAATGTCCTGAAGGTCTCCTCTCTCTTCGATCCTAAAGTTTTGAATATTCAAGTTTATGAAGTTCTTGCGATTAGAGCCATCTGGCATTTCTATGTGATTAATATCACGAAGAGGGTTTTTACCTAGGTGACGAGCTTTAAGGTTTACTAGTTTATGGGTTCCGAATCGATCTCCATCTTCATGGATTTCATCTGCGACCTTCCTCCTCAACAAAAACAAATGAGAACAGAATTGGGTGATACCATCAGAAAGAGAAACTACACTTTCATCGTCAATTATTGAATCTGCTCCCCTGTTACCTGTAATTCCAAGCCTATTTGCTTGAACCGAAGTCATCATTGAAACGCAAGGCTTACCATCAAAACATAAATCCCTATGAATCGTTTGCTTGAACAAATGAACCATCGAAGCAACTTGTTGCCAACCATCGTTTTTGCCAAGGTTGTTGAAGTCTGTTTTAATGTAATCAAAACTAAAAATCATCCTGTTGCCCCTACCGACTTTAGAGTAATAATACCTTTTAAGATAAGAACACATTTCTTCAGCAGACATACCAGCGACGTTCACATAATAGAACTTCATATTACCAGTCTTGATCTTCTTCCAAGTATTACGAACCCTAGCCACAACCTCTTCGACAGACCAGTCTTTATAACTAGAAGTCCTCCATTTCCCGCTTTGTAGCAGGTAAACAGGTATACCACTCATTGCAGAACATTGACGGAATGTCAGCTCCTCTTCACTCATTTCACCGTTATCAAAGTGTAGAACGGGAATGTTATATTTAGCTCCAGTCCTTGTTGTATAATCCATACAGAACTGAGTCTTGCCCACACCAGAACGGGCAACAATAACAGAGATATTACCCTCTAAAAGTAGAGACCCGTAAATCTCGTTTATTCTTTCATGTGGACCCATTAATCCAGATTCCTCAACAGGATTATTTCCTCTATCTTCAACCAGATCTTCCATCAGATCAAAAAGATTAATTGGCCCATCATCAGTGAACTCAAAGTCTTTGATATTTTTATTATAAATCTCGTCAGCTTTGTCTATAATTTCTGAATATTTTTCATCAGGATCAACTTTTTTGACATAAGAAGCCACATCCCTTGCGGAGCGATAGATCTCTCTACGAGCAGAGAACTTTTTCAACTCCTTTACTGAAGAAATGAAGATATCTTCTGTTATCTTGTGGTAAACAAGGGAGCGGATGTATTCTGGTAGGTCAATACTATCTGGGAAGCTCACCTTTAGTTGCTCCAATCTTGGAATAAGAATAGTGTCATCAATTGACTCCATATTATTCAGAGCATTGCGAATCAATTTAAAGATAGAAAGGTGAACTTGAGAGTCATCACTAAAAAAATCTTTCTCATTAAGAAATACTGAAACTTCAGCCCACTTATGAGGGTGCTGGAGAAGACCCTTCAATACCGTCTTCTCTAAATCCATGCTTGATATCATCGAGCACCCCCCTCGTCCAAAGAAATTTCGACCAACTTACTCAATGCCATATCGACACAAGTATTTTCTGTCTTGGTAGCGAAGGTTGGTTGACCTACATCATTAATGTAATACAGGAAAAATCCTTTATTCCCTCCACTTTCGGACCCCGTACAATCGAAAAGCTTCGTTAGAAGGCTTAGAGGTAACGTATTATCCGTTTTGTCAAAATTATTCATATAATGTCCAATGTTCTTAGAAGCTCCTCGTCAATAGTATCCTTTTCCAATATTCTGACAAGCTTAATTTGGTTGATTTCGCAAAAATACTCTTTTTTCTCATCCCTCTGTAATTGAGAAAGAAAATTTTGCCTAGAATTTGAGTGGAAAAATTT
>Ga0181412_1000437_pt1 | contig 17968 bp, 25 predicted proteins | sample 35SPOviralmetaG_FD_130113 | JGI IMG/M metagenome (GOLD analysis project Ga0181412, IMG submission 130113) | Marine viral communities from the oligotrophic San Pedro Time Series (SPOT) site, San Pedro Channel, CA, USA - 35 SPOT_SRF_2012-08-15 | ecosystem: Environmental > Aquatic > Marine > Strait... | reverse complement strand
TTTGCGTCGGTGTAATATTCATTAGATGAACCTTGTGGTAGGCTGTCTGTTGTTACACCTGCCAATGCATTCCATACTCTTGCATCTGTGAAATATTTATTGTTTGTACCTTCTGGCAATACATCTGTTGTTGTCATCTTGGCATCTATTGCCGCATTGGCTCTTGCTGTTGTGTAGTATAAATTTGTAGAACCTTCAGTCAATGTGTCAGTATCAGTGTGACCCGTGTCCGCGGCATTAACCCAAGCAGAACCATTCCATTTTAGAACTTGTCCTGATGTGACACTTGTTATTGTTACACCTTGTAAAGTATCAACTGTTGACGTTGCCAGTCTGGCATCAATGGCCGAGTTTGCTCTGGCAACTGTATAATAGAAGTTTAAAGAACCTTCTGTTAAATTATCAGTTGTTTTAGTTCCTAGTCTCGTGTCCCATCTTGAATCTGTGTAAAATAAATTTGTAGAACCTTCTGGTATAGAATCTGTGTCTGATCCTGGAACATCATTTGCAGGAGCCCAAGCACTTCCATTCCATTTTAGAACTTGGCCTGATGTTGCACCTGTGTTCACATCTGATAGATCAGTTAACGATGCCGCTGTAATTCTTGCATCTGCTCTTGCATCAGTAAAGTATAAGTTTGTACCTTCTGACAAATTAGTTGTTGTTTTATTTGCTAGTCTTGTATCAAATCTTGCGTCTGTGTAATATAATTTTGTACCTTCAACTATATGACTAGTTGATTTAGATGCTAATCTCGTATCAAATCTTGCGTCTGTGTAGTATAAATTCGTTCCTTCTGCCAAGTTCGTTGTAGAAAAACTTGATAGGTCTGATATGTAACCGGGATCAGCAACAACTTCTAGTGCTGTACCGCCTGCATTTGCTTTTATAAATCCACTGGCTGTCAAAGTGGATGGCGTGTCTGTTAAACTAGTGAAAGTTACATTAAATGACTGCGGTGTCAATGTCTCTGCTTCAAACTTGTTCGAACTAGAATTAAATCTTAAAACCTGTCCGCTAACAACACCTGTTGTGTCTACGTCAGTTAAACTGCTCAGTGTTGTTGGATTACATATAGCATTTGGTACCCAAGCTGAACCACTCCAAGATAATACATCGTCTACGCCAACTCCTGAAACTGTGACATCAGCCAAGTTTCCTAAATTTTGATTTGCTAGTGATAATGTAGATCCTGAGTAAGTTGCTGTGCCGTGGAATTCTACTGCATATACATCAGAAAATCTTTTAGAGTTTTCTCCCAAAGATATAGTATTGTCTGTTGCTGGTATAAGACTTTGATTTTGTGTTTCTGCCATATACGTATTTAAACTACTTGTTTATGAAATAAAAATATGTGTTATCTTATATAGAAACTGAATCGTCTGGATTGGCTTTTTGCTTCTTATCTTTTTCGATATCTTTCATCATATTAAGTAATTTCTCTCCTACTGATTTAAACTCTTTGTACTTTGGATCATTTAGTACTTTGTCACTCAAAAACTGATCCATAAAATCAAAACTATCTGGCATATCTTGAGGCCACGCATTAGTTGGAATTGAACCTAAAGCTAGTGCACCTGCACCTGCTACAGCAGACTTACCGAGTGTCTTGATAAAATCTCTTCTATCATTTTCTACAAACTCTCTTAATCTCATACTTCAATCCTTCTGTTAATCGCATCCCAGTTGATTAAACTAACGATGCCTTTGATGTATTTACTTTTTGCGTCAGCATCTGGTATGTAATCTGTAAAGCTGTGTTCCCACATATCAATTGGCATCATAACATCGGGTTGCCAAGTTTGATTTGGTGTAGTCTTGATTGTTCCAGTTGCAGTCATATAAACCCAACCAGATCCTTGTATGGTTTTTGCTTTTTCAATCAATGCATCAGTTAGACCTTCAATGCTACCAAAGTTGGCTTCTATTGTTTGTGCTATGGGGCCATCTAACTTGGAATCTTGCTTTGCTGGTTTCAGCTGTTGCCAGAATAAGTTATGTAATTTAGCACCACCATAATTAAATGCCGGATCGCCTTCTTGGTCATTGTATCTATTAACATATCCTGCACTTAAAGTATTATAATGATAATCAACATTTTCCTTGCTCAGCACTGGTTCCAATGCATCAAGGTCATATGGTAGTTCTTCTAAGGTCACTTTTTCTGGTTGGTCTTCACGCATAACGTTTTTCATTCTTTCACGTCTACGTTCTGAAAGTTCTTGTTCAAGACTTTTGTATGTTTGTGGTGTGTCTGTTATACCTGCTAGAACTTTTAATCGTTCAATATCCATTTACTGAACCTTTTTAATTATGTTCCGCATTTGAGTTTTTGTTTTTGGATCTTGCATTGCTTGAGCAATTTTACTCATATATGGCGATACTGCTTTAACCTGTTGTGGTGAAGGTCTCTCACCTTGTGATATTGCATCTATTCCTTTGGCCGTCATTTGAGGTGATGCATTTGTACCTACTACACCCTTGATAGGTGTGATAGTTTTCACTAAATCGTTTGTAGCTTCGTTGGCTCTTTTTAAAGCATTCTGGACACTAGGATGATTTGATAAACCAGGAGAAATTTTATTAATTACTTCTACAGCACCATCATAGTTACCTTGCCTAAATCTTGGATTATTCAATATACCAAATGCCTGCTTAATTTGTTTATCTGAAAATGAACCATCTATTGTTTCATCCGGTCCATCATATTCATTTGTACTTGCTGTAGACATACCTGCAAGTTTACGCATTCTGTTTAATTCGTTTTCTTGGCTTTTTGGTTTTTTCAAGAAAGCTGGTAACTGATCTATGTCTTCATCTTCATCATCATTTGATTCTGCGTCTTGTTTTACTAGATCATTCAATGACGGCTCAGGTTGGTCTTCTGATGTCATACTGCTTACCGCTTTGTTAACAGCGGCTCTTGATAATGTACCTTTTAATCCTGGTGATGTCAATGCTCTTGCCACCGTACCAATAATTGCTGGTGCGGCCTCTTCGATTTCTAATTCTGTTGCCACTGACTCTCTGTCTTGGTTGAACGTGTGTACTTTCACACCATCGTCAGTTTGTTCTGGATAAGCCTTGATGTCCTTTTGCTTTATCATATCAGCAATTTGTTTTATATCAGCATCTTTGAATACGTGTGATGTAGGTTCTGACTGTCCTTCATATCCGCCTGCTTCTTTCAATCTATCAAAATTATCTGCGAACCATTTCATCGCTTTGTCTTTGTCTGTAGATTTAAAAGCTGATTTACTATCTTTGTCTAAAACATCATAAGTCATCTTACCTGTGTCTTTATCATTGTACATAGACACATATGGCTTAATAGTTGATTCGTTAGCAATTAATTCTTCCTGGTGTTGAGCAAGAGCATCCATTGTATCAAAAACTCCTGTTTCTTTTCCATTTCTATATGAATAGAACTTTCCGTTAATATTTTTTGCCGCAAGTCCGTATTTGTTGAATTTATCTGCCATAGCTTGTACATCTTTGAAGCTGTACTGTGAATCTAGTAGTTTAGAAAGTTTCATAACAATATTTACCTTTTATGCCGCCCATATATGTGTTGCACCAGCTTCTTTACCGGCTCGAGCTATCTTATTCATATCTTTAATAGCCATATTAAAATAACCTTCTGGTTTTCCTCCACTAATCATTGTTGGTCCACCTGGATTATCATCAATAGTTGTTGGTTCTTCTGGCGACTGTTTATCAATTGCCTTTTGTAACCATTGTGTGGTCCTACCAATAAATTCATCAATTGGAAAAGGAGATTGATCTTCTAAGTCTGTTGGATAACCTAACGTTGCAAAAACTTGTCTCATATTGGAATTGGCTAAAGTTAGATCTAATTCTTCGTCATTTGGGTCAATATCACCTACCCAATAATTGCCATCATCTTTTTTTTGCAGACGACCTGCGTTAAAAGACATTGATTCTATTAATTGACTGTATCTCATAATAGTATTTATAAGTTATTTTTTTAATCTAGTAGATATAAAAGTGTACACATCATTGACAGTTTCTAGCTTCTCGGCTTCACTATCTGAAATTTCTACTTTAAAATTTTCTTCTAATGTCATTACTAACTCTAATGTATCTAAACTATCTGCTCCAAGATCATTAGTTAAGTTTGAATCATTATTGATTTGTGATTCATCAACACCAAGTTGTTCTGCAATTATTTCTATCAACTGTTGTTTTTCCATTTTTCTTTTTTCTCTTTTTTATTATTAATGTTTAGTTAAACCTTCTATATCGTCTGATTGATCAAACGTTAATTCTATTGATATCCCAGCATCATCTGTCATATGATAATGCATCGTGCCGTTATGCTCAGAATCGTGTAACATATCTTCATCTACAAGATAATTTGCTAAAGCCTGTATTACTTGATCCGAATCTAACTTGATTTTTCTACTACCGTTAGTGATCACTTTAAACTTTGCCATTGTTACTTCCCTCTTTATATCTTATATGTAAAATCAAATTTGACTACCACTTACGACAACTCCAGTAACGTGCTTTTGTTTTTGGTCCTGGATTTTTGCAGTTATGTCTTGCACGGAAACTCTTACGAGCTTTAGGATTAGATACTCTAATCTTCATAGTCTTCTGTCCTAATTTTTTAGCACTGGTTCCTCCGTGTCCAAAATTAACTTTTTTTACATTTCCTGTTTTTGGATCCTTGACGTACACTTTGAATTTCTTAGTGTCACCACGCATCGGTTTATTAAGTGGAACTTTTCTCCCTTGATATTCTGCTTCAAAGAGATCATTTTCATCAATACTATATGCTAGGTATCCAAACTCTTCGTGAAAGTCTTGTGATTCATCTAAAGTAATTTCTTGCTCTTTTTTATAACTGTCTAATTCAATTAATCTCATTATTGATCCATAAATTTTGAATATTTGTCTTGTAAATATTTGACTTGATTTAAATCTTTACCAATGTCTAATCTTAGTTTGGCATCACTGATATCTTTTTGTATATCTGTTGCTAGTTCAGTATTTCCTGCATCCACAGCCATCTCATATGCTGTGTTCATAGCTTTAATTGCCGGTACACTGTTATCTATCGCATTGTTGATCGAACCCATTCCTGCAACTGCGCCAACAATAATTCCTGCCGCGGCTAATTTTTTTGCCCAATCTCTGATGCCTTCATCAAGAGATTCAGTTTTTGCTTTCTTTACTCTATCCCAATAGTATGAACTCATTTTACCATATCCGTGTCTCCAAGCCATTTGACGTAATGTGTTTTCATCTTTGTCACCGTGCCTGTCTGCTAGTTCTTTATCAGTCATCATAGCAAGTTTTTGCTTATGTTTGATGATACTAGATGGCATTCCTGCTTCAAATGTTAGTTCTATCAGTTTCATAATATTATTTACCTACTCTTTCATATATCCAGTTGTATAATTCTAAGTTGACATCTTGTAATTTTTGTGTTCTAATCTTGTCTATCATTCCATTATAAGTTTTAAATTGCTGTAAGACTTCTGGCTGTTTATCTTGATATGATCTATCTGCAATGAAACGTTGTAAAGATGATCTAATCACTCCAGTTTTAACAGAATTTAATTTTGTGTGGCACTCATCTAATTGTTTGTTATTAAGTACACGTCTCATATCTAAATGTGATGGTCCGTATACGAAGCCAACAAATGCTGGTTTCATACCTCTAGTTAATATTTTCATATCACTTGCCCATTCTTCAAACTCTACAATCTTATTGATGTTATAGACTGAATTAGCCATATGTGGAGTTAGTTTTATATTTGGATACTCTTTAGCAACTTCTTGCCACTTCTTAATATTTGATTCAAATTTTTGGAATTTTAATCCTTCTCTTATATATTCTGCAAGTGGTCCTGTTGCTTCAATACTAATACGTAGATCAACTGTTCTAAATTTCTTAAACAAATCAATTATGTGTGGTTTTGGAAAAGTACTAAAGTTTGAATTGATTTGTATCAATACCTTTGAAAGATCAGTTTTACTATCTAGCAGTTCAACGAATTGTTGCCAATGTCTAGCCATAAAAGGCTCACCACCAAATACACCAACATATTGTAGATGACTCAAATCTTGCTGTTCTAGTTCACGTATTACTTGTAGTTCGTGATCATAAGTTTCTCTTTCAGTCATAAAAGTTTCTGCCATATCGTGGAATTTTTCTTCTTTATAGTTTGGATCTTGGTAAATTTCTTTTATAGAATCTGCGTCTTTGTTCCAAGATGTACTATTAGATGATGAACAGTACCTACAACTAAAATTACAGAAGTTTCCAAAAGTGATATGCATCAAAGCAATTTTTCCATCTGGTGCTTTTTTAACCGTTTTATTGTATGAAGTTCTCATACTCTTGCCAGTTGTTCGTTCTGCATCTGTACAAGTTTTGCAAACTGTATCTTTAACGTTTTTGTAATTGTATTTAGAATTTTGTACTTGCTGAAGATAGTGATGTATGGAAGGGGCCGGTGTAGCGGAACCCACTATATCTTTGGGTAATTTTTTTAATGTTGAATTGTTATGCTTGGATCTACAACAAGCAGTGACCGACATACTGCTTCCATCGGTATGGTTGTTAACAGGATTAAGATATAATCCGTTCTTAAGCCAGATACAGTCTTCCATTATTGTCCTTTATTTGCTTCCTACGTAACCTGCGATAATTCCAATCATTCCAGTCAATGACATTTTCATTAATGTTATTACTGACTCGTCGACTGGTCTATTTTCTTGTAATGCCACATAGTAATCACCAATTATTACAATGCCTAGTAATGCTAAAACTCCTACTACTAATGCAACTATAATTAGGTCTTTTAGATTTTTAATCATTTTTTATTTCTCCCTGATTTCATATTAGCACACCAGTGATACATTTTTGCTTTCTCACCACTGCTGTTCTTTGCTTTTCTTCTCAAATCTGTTACTGAACCTTTACAACTCGCACCTGATCTTTTTACCCTACCTGGTCTTGATTTGCCTTTCTTTTTACCGTCAGCAAAGTTTTCCGTCTTGAAATATCCTGACCCATCTGGATGTTTTGCCTTACTCATTCCGTATGCCTTCATTGTGCTGTACATAGGAATCCATTCGTTTGTGATATCTTTTATTTTCATTTTACAGCAAATTCAGGGTTAGGTGTTGAAAAGTTTTGTTTACGCATAATTGTTTTTGCTACAAGATCTAATTCTTTACCGTCCCATTGTAAAGCAAAAGGAACATTTACATCTGTTCTCATATCTTTCATCACTGCCTCTGCATCTGGTCCTAACTGTGCAATCGGCTTGCCGTGATACTTGTACACTTGTTTAAATAATCTTGTGAGTTCTGCTACTGTGATTGGCTTGTTATTTCTTGGATCTTTTAATCTATCTTTGAAGTGTTTTGAAAATTCTATATCAATATTTAAAGAAGCAAACAATCTATCAGCATAAGTTTCAATCTGCTGTAACTCTTGATCAGTTATATCTCTTTGTTCAGATTCATTTAAATGCTGTACCGATATTTCCAAGTAAGGAAAAACTTTTAACGCAAGATCAATACCTGCCACGTGGTCCGACGGATAATGGAAACCTGCTTGTATTCTTCCAACACCAATACGTTCAGCTATTTCTAAAAATTGTTCTTTATGATCTGGATGTTTTGTAATAAGATATTCTGCAACCAATCTAGCACCACAACTGTGTCCACTTGGATATGCTGGTGTCTTATTACTTTCTCCGTGCATTGTATCAAAGTCCATATTGTATGCTTCTGCAACTTGATATGGTCTAGGTCTATTAAATTTATTTTTAAATGTTCTAGTTATTTTCCAAACATCATCTATGATTGCTGTAATTTCACTTGATCTATAATCTAATTTATTTGCGTTTAGATATTCTCTAAAATGAAATGTTTCCATATGGTCAGAAACATATATTGAATTCTCATCTTCAGTTGTTCTTTTTTCTTGCATATTAGTGATAGTTACTAATTCATCTTTGGTCACATCACTGTCATTCTGTGGAGGATTATCTAACTTGATATCTTGCCATCCATCTCTAAAATGATTTTCTTTGTACTGACTAACTTGGTATATTGATTTGTCTAGTTCCTGATCATCAAAATAAGTCAAGTCACTTATTTGTGATTGCTTCTCATCATTTTCTACTAATTCAATATATCTCATTTTTTGTATTTGTTACTAACATTTTTTGCAGATCCTTTTCTATTCTTGTTAGGATCTTGCCTACGTTTTCTGTTGACTGCTTGAGCTATTGCTTTCTTGCCACCTTTAGCTCTTAATTTTGTTGCTTTAGATTTTGATAAACATTTAGGTTTACCTTCACCAGGTTTTTTATCACCACACTTGCCAATTCTTTCGCCTTTGGTGTTATAACGATCCCATCCGCCGCCACCAGCTCCGCCTTTTTTACCTTTGCCGAACCAGGCTCTTAGATCTTCATTTATAACTTCAAGTATCTTCATTTAACAAATGCTCCAATTCTTCCGTGCATATCCGGATGTTTTATATACTTATATCCGTCTGGTGCTTTGGTTGACTGTCCTTTCCATACGGGCAAGTACTCTTGCCTGTCTCCTTCAAAATCTACATTGTGTCTAAAATGCATTTCAATTACTTTGCCACCAATATATTCAACATTTAATCTTGGGCTATTGCTAAAATGTTTTTTTATCAAAGAATCTAAAGGTACTTGTTCGTCTACACGGATCCATTTATCCCATTTTTGTAATGTACTTGGCTTTTTAAAGCCTTCTACACATCTAACTTGTTTTCCTTTTTCATAGTCAACTGTGAGATGTCTTCCTTCGAACCATTCGCACCAAAATGTACCTATAGGCAGATGTTGTGTATTCTTTTTAAGATGCATTTTTTTTGCACCCATACCTAGACCAAATACGTTTAATACTGGTCTCACAATGTAGTCACCTTCTCTAGGCACTTCAATGCCTGCAGGACCACATTTATAACCTAATTTTTTTGAAAGTATTAATTTATCTAATGCCCATAAGTCATCTACTTTTGGATCACGCCAATATAGATCTTCTTCATCAGGTCCAACTACTTCGTTTAGTTTCATTACTTTTTACTCTTGTTGCCCCAGTTTTTTGCACCAACTTTTCTACACTTAACTAAGGCACCACTGGCATATGCACTAGGCCATACTTTGTATCTTGATTTCACTTTGTGATAGCAGGCGTCTTGTTTTTCAGCTAACTTTTCAAACTCAGCTTCAGTGAGTTTAGATTGTTTACTGTACTTTTCTAATAGTTCTAGATTATGCTGGATCGCTTCTAGTTTTTCTTTAACCGGTGGCATATAATGATTTTTTCTGCCTTTGGTTAACAAAGGTAATGTTCTCCAAGTTTTAAACCAATCTAATGTTCCTGGTTTTGAATTCTTTTTTGCAGTTTTCCATTTTTGTGTTTCCGGCTGAGATCCTGTTAAACTGTATTTTCCATCTTTATTTTTAAATTCATCTTCTTTTAATACGTTGATTAATTTTTCTCTTTTAGTATTCATATTTGGTGGTACTCCATCTTTAGTGACCTTGAATCCTAATTTAGCTGATTGTTTTGTAATGGCGTCAACTCCAACGTCAATTGTTGTGTTAACACCTTTAACAACTCTGCCCATCTCCATTACTGTACCTGAATCTACTGCGTTGTTTAGCTTTTTAATTTCTTCTGATGTCCAAGGTCCTGTTTTTTTGTTAATATAGTTTTGTGCAATGTTCAATGCTGTCGCTACTCGCGATACACTGTCTTTATTTGCTTGGTATCTTATTCCAATACCATTACTACCTTGCCAACGTTGTATATTGGAAGGCTTATCGTCAATTAGTATGTTTGGTCTAAAATTTGCGTTATCTTTTGTTGTTGCGTGTGATTCTTTTCTTCCTGTAATAATAATAGAATTTGGAGTGAATCCATTTTCACTCAACCAAGCAACTTTATGTTTTTTAGAATTCTCGTGATCTCCTCTCAACGGAGAACTACAAATGTGCCATTCACCACCTGTAAAAGATTTAACTGTGCTGATTAATTGTTTTGCAGTTGGAAACACAGGTAACGTAGAAAAGAAATTTGTTCCTTGAATAGCTTTTATCGAAGCTTGGACACTATCATCTCCACCATCTTTCCAATGATCAACTCCTCTAAACTTTGCCAGTGCTGAAAAGAAGTCTGCAATCACACCGTCCATATCAACATAAACATCTGGTTTGAAGTTTAAAGATTCATTTATAGAATTATTTTCACCTACTAAACGACCTCTATATGGATGTGGTGTACTGTTACCGGTAGTCGGTTTTGATTTTTTAGGGAATGGTTCCGATCCTTTGACTTGTACTGATTCCCCTTTCCAACCTATACTCTTCCAGGCATTAGGATCGCCTGCCGCGGCCGCGGCTCTACGAGCATTTAATTTATCTTGTATACTTGGCTCTTGTTTTATTTTCTTTTTCTTTATAGTTGCTGGTTTTGGCCTATATGTAGCAAATCCCATAATTTCTGTTATGCCCATTCCTGACCTTACATCATTATACATATCTTGTGCAATACTCTGATTAGCAACACCTTTTCTAAAATTCTCAAAATCATCTTGCTGTGCAAACTGTCTCATCTTCGAAGCTGACATACCATCAACACCATCAGAATCAGGATCTCTTTCTCCTGCACTTACAACTTTGACGTTATCAAACTTATAATCTTTTCCGTTGTACTTGTTGATAAATTCGTTAAATTGTTTAACTCTATCTGAACCTACTACTAATATAACATTAGCATATCCCATTGACTCTAATTTTTGTAGTGCTTGTATTATTGTCTTAACGTTAGCATCACCTATACTAACACCACTAAAAGTTTGTTTAGCATATTTGATTTTTTGTGCATAAGTTAATGGATCTGTTTTTGGTTTTTGGGTATGAGTTAAAAATACAAAATGTTTACCTGGTTGTTGTTTAACCATATCTACTAGTTTAGAATGTCCCACTGTAGGAGGATTCATTCTACCAAAGGCAAATACTGCGGTGTTTAACTCAGTAGCTCTCATTATCTTCTTTTACCTTGACCTGCGTAAGGCTTATATGAACGTTTCTTGTGCTTATTCATAGAAGATTTTTTAAATTTTCCACGACCAATTGACGTGCCTTTTCTATTTTTTTCTCTTACTATTAGTGTTGTTGCCATCTTTAGCTCCCTGTTACAAGTATTTATTATTTTATATTATAAAGAGCAAAGCAGTATTAATGACTTAATGACTGTGTATATAACTGTTCTGACGCAAGATTTTTGCCTTTAGATTCTGCTTGTATGTCAAAATTTTCATTGAAACTCAATGCCCAATCATTAGCTTTAGCATTAGGATAGAAATCACTGTGTGCTCTTAATTTTTGTTTCTTACAGCCTCGATCAAGTAGATCTTTAATATTATGCATTTCAGTATGCATTGTATCTCCTAGCTCTGCAGGAGCCAGTGCTTCATCTCTGCTGTATGAATAATGTAGTGTTGGTCTCTGACCACGCCAACTATCTATAACACGTTTAACTCTGTCATCAGTAGGTTCAATATATTCTTCATCACGTATCCAGTGATGATGTATATCAAGTACTAACGCAACATCTTTTTCGAGCATCAATGACTGTTCTAACCCGTGACTCATCTCGTCATTCTCGATAGTGATAAGATTCCTTGCCTCTTGCGATAATCTTGGTAATACTGCTTTGATACCTGCAGGACCTTGTTTACCAGATATATGTACATTAAGTTTACAACCATCTTGAAAGCTCTTACCAAATCCCATCCAACGAGCCATATCTGCGTGATACTCAAATTCTAAAATACTACGTTCAACAATGTCTGGAGTTGCACTAGCAAGTACACAGAATTGTCCAGGATGAAAACTGATCTTAACATTGTTTTTTCTTGATGCTTCTCCTATAGGTGCAAATATTTTTTGTAAATGATCTTGCACTTCTTTCTGTTGCCACCAATCAATCCAATTAGGTTCAGTGTATCCTTGTAGCATCTCACTACCAAGTCTAACCATTCTACGTTCTAATGGTAATGTACCAACACGTTCAATCATCTTGACAGCCGCAGATGAATTATGGTTCATTATATCCCATTGTCGCTGTACTGCTTCGTCTTTGTGTTCTCTCAGCCAACGCATTGTAGTTGACCTACCATTTAAATCTCTGTCTTTGGCATTAATTTTCATTCCACCAGTCTCAGACGGATCATTAAGCCATTTACAACAAAAACCTATTCTCTTAACTTTTGAAGAGTTTTCTATAGACATTCTGTACTCCAACTGTTTGTCTCCAGCAATCAAACAGTGCATTGTGATGTTGAGCTTTAGGCATTTCTGGATCTGCCAAATCAAAAATTGTTCTAGTATCTCTTAGATTATAAAACATCCACGGAGCACCTCTATTAAGTCTTTTATAAACTTGTTCACATATCACAGTATCAAATGCAACACCTTGAGCCCAAAAATATTTTCCTGTTATACAAAATTTGTATAAATCTTTAAATACCTGATCGATAGGATGTCTATCTTCATCGCCGAATGCTTCTGCTTTCACATCATCATTTTGTTTTGCCCACCAAGCCAATGTGTCCTCATCAATTCTTAAACCTAGTGCTGACCCAGTTTCAGGATCAATACGTCTGTAAAAAATCTGTTCTTTAGGAAAATCTCCCCAAGTCCAGCCTCTATAATCTTGATGTGGGTCAAACTTCAATGCTCCTATAGTTAGGATATTGGAATCTATGGTCGTACCAAGAGTTTCTAAGTCTATCATAATATGCTGATTCATATTACTAGTATAACACAATTAGATAATTTGTCAAGTTGGATAATGTGATTTTAAGTATTAATCTAGGTTGCCTTCTTGGATAGAACCTTCAAAACTATTAAATTTGTATCTGTTCTGTAACTCAGTAGAATCTGCTGACATTTCTAAGCAATAATCTCCTTCTATTGCTTGATCTAATACTTCATATATAGTTTTACCTTCTTGCACTGTTAATGCTCGTGTTACAGGCATTTCATAACAATGATAATCGTGTGCTACGTGATGCATCACATTGTAGTCCGATTCCACTCCATCACTGCTAATCATTTTATTTTCTGAATAAAGGTCTTCCGGAAGAATTGAAGCCAAAGTATCAAATAGTGCTTCCAATGATTCTTGTGATATTTCGTTTTCAAATTTTAATGATATTGTATTCATATACGTATTTACTTCTTCATTTCTTCGATAGCCGATCTGTTCTGTGCTATCTGTTTATCTTGAACTCTATCAATTATAGATTTCATCTTTTTTGCTTTTTCTTCGTCTGTGTCAATGTGTAAGTCTTTCTTGATTACTTTTTCAAGTTTCAAGTAAGGAATTCTTTCGTTAGGAATATATCTCCAAGTATATCCTCTATCCGAGTATACACCAAAAACAGTTTGTCTAATACCTATCTTAACAATCATTGCTAGTTCACCATCTAACAAACATTCATCGCCTTCATTAAATGCAGGATCCATTTTAAATTTTAAGCCTTTTGCTAGTCCTGTTGCAAAGTCTTTAAACCAAACAGCCACTACTAATGATATTAATACTGCTATCCAGGGCATTAACATACCTGTCAAATCCATTGATAATGTATTAAGATCGGGTGACATTAACTTACTTTACTTCCTTTAGTAGTTGTTTCAATTCTCATTTTCTTACCTGTTCCTGAATTAACATATAGACCAAACCAAGCCGCTCCCGCACCAACTATCACTGATACAAAGCCTGCCTGTGCATTGTTTGGGTTCTCTAATAGCATAAACCAGTTCATTGTTTGATAAAATACCACTGCATATAAGAATATTAACAATCTTGGAATTACTCTCCAATTGTCAAGCATTTCTGGTATTTCGTGTTTAAATAAATTCCACATTTTAGTTCTCCTATATTATAATAATATTTATGAGAACAGTAGTGTTAATCCGCCTGCTACAATAACTAGAGATCCCCACCCACCAAGTATTGTTATATAATATCTAAATTTTGTGCCAAAGTAAAGCATTCCGATTGCTACACATTTATGCATAGGGCTTATAAGATATCCGACAAAGTCTACTGCAAAGAACCAAGGCAAATATTCTATTCCATATATACTTGACATAATAACTGTCAATGCACCAAAACGAGAACTAGATCCTAATGCAAATGCACCTGCAAAACTGGCCAAACTTAACATAATAAAACCCGAAGTAGTTTTAATATCAAGACCACTTGTTTCTAAAAATGTTTTTATCTGTTCTGTGTTTTCTCTAGCAAAATTGGCCGCTACTATAATAGCCGCTACCCAACCAATTAGTTTCCAATCTACATAACCTAACAGTTTTTTAATATCAAATGTTTTAGTGACCACTATATAATAAAGAGTTAGTGTGCCGAACATCCACATAAAATTAATACCTGCTATAATTCCTATCACTCCTGCTATGTATGGTAATACATATCTTGTTATTCTGCTAACTTTAATTTCCGTACCACAATCTCCTAATTCGATATCTGATTCTTTTACTCCAAACACCAAGTATGCAATAATAAACAGAATAGAAACTGTCAACAAAGGCCAAATTATACCTAGCCATTGAGCATAAGTTAAACCAAATGCGGCCATAGGTAATATAACAGTTTTCTCCAATGGCGACCAGAAATAATAATGATGTGTTGATACATAATCTATAGGTCCAAACTTTTCTCTGCCACAACAACCCTTAGGAGGTGCTAATGTATCAAGCATACCTGCACTCACGGTAACTCTACCTTTGATAGGTAATATACCGGTCAATGCACTGACTATTGCTACTATGGCTTTATTGCTTTTTAAATTCTGTTCAAAGAAACAAAATATATCTCTAAATAGTTGATTTTCTTTAACCATACCTGCAATCATCATTACAAATACAATCAAGAACAAATATATCTGTCCTTTAATTAATAAATCTATCACTGTTTTTTCTGTTCGTTCTGCTCTACTGAAATTCTTAATTGGTCCGTTAACTCGGAAGGTTTTCCTAACTTATAGTTTTCATTACTTTTTGATACTAGATTACGTAATCTATTTTCGTTCCAAACAAAAACATCACCTGCTAATTGTATTGCTTTTTCTTGGTCATCGTGACTCATCATAGCAATACTATCCATATTACCTACACCGACTTTGCCATATGCAATCATATCCATCGCCGCTTGTTTACCTAATCTCTTTACCCAATAATCACGTTCAAGCTGTTCAAGTTTAGCAGAGTCTTTAAATGCATCAATCAACTTTGTTCCGTCATCTAGTACTCCATATTCACTTTTATCTAATTCTTCGATTAGTTTTAAATACATCATACGTTCTTCTCTTTGGCCTTTTAGCTGAAGATAAAAACCATCACGTTTTCTACTAGCATAACCTAATTCAATATCATTCTTTCTTTTTTCAAAATCATTTTGTGAATTATCTATCGCATACCTGAACTCGTCTATTGCTAATTCTATTTTTTTAATCTCATATTCGACATTCATAATAGCATTCTCACGTCCTTGCAATTCCATAAAATATTGTTTCATAGCACCATATGGTGTTATCTGTCCGTGTCCTACAAAGTTTTGTGCCTTGAACACCGGCATAGTGAAAGTCCTACTTGCACCAAATCTGATTATATCTCTATGTTTATCAGTCAGTTCATCTGATGTTTTACCAGAGGCAATTTTTTTAGCTGTTTCTTTAAGTTTCTTTTCAAGTTTTTCAAATTCTATCATATTATTTCCAGTATGTATTAAAAAATTCTTTCATTTTTTTTATGTTTAAGTTAAAAGACATTTTGTTAATATAGTGTCTTTTTTGTAGCCAGTCAAGATCTTTTTTGGTTGCATCACGCATTTCTAATTCGACTCTATCTTTTGTTAATGGTGCTAGATAACACAGTGGTGTTCCAGCTGGTATAATATGTACTCCTAGCTTATTCCAATAAAGATGTACATTTACTTCGGTACTAATGCTTGGATCTAATATACCTTGACAGGCTTCAAATGTATGATCATCAGCATATGGCAACGGTAACATTAAAAATTTTTCTCCACTGATCAAATGCCAAGGAGTATTTAACTTTAAAATACTTTTACAACTCCAAGGTTTTTTAGGTAGGTGTTTGGCTATTTCATCAGCTTTATGAATGTCTACTGCGTGTGCTGTTCCTATATCAGGATACTTTACTTGCACATTCAACTGATCAGCTGAAACTTCAATGTCGTGCCAAGATCTAATTACAAATCCTGTTTTATATAAATCAGCAATTCCACTACATTTAAAAACGTGTCTTTGTTTAACGTCTTTGTTTTGTATGTAATCGTTTTTGGCATTTTTGACCCAATTTGGTATATGTTTACTCATTGGTTCTATTGGCCAAATATCTTTTAATCCTATCGCTGTGTTTATGAATACTGTTTTTTTCATTATATGTATCTTGGCGTTTCAAACCTTATATTAAATGCGACATTGATCCTTTGTTTATCACTTTTGTTTATTTCTGTTTCGTGTGGCATCCACGCAGGCCACAAAATCAAATCACCATCTTTAGGTGCGTAACTGTATCTACTTGTAAAAGGTGCGTGTGGATGACAGCTTTCTGTTAAGTTCATTGGATTATGCCAGACAATTTCTCCTGTATCATCACCTTGTAGATAATACACAGCCACATAATGATGTAGTCTATGATCGTGTAAAGAATTTTTACTTCCTATTTCATTAATATTAGTCCAATAAGTTACAGATGGATCTCCATACTGTTTAAGTTTGTCATTATATAATGGATCACTATTCGCATAAGTTTCTATGGCGTAGTTAGTTACATCTCTGATGTTATCAATAAGCCATTGTACATCTGGATAATTAAATTCGTGTCTCCAGCAACCTTTATTACTAAAGTTCAACTGTTGTTTATCAGTTTGTTTTTTTATGTTCTTTGCATAGTCAATCATCGACTGTCGTTGTTCTAATGTTCCAACATCGTTTTTAATAAATGAATCAGCTTGTAATGTTCTAAATATGTTTATCATTTTTTTTAACTACCACTGCATATAAACCATTCCACCATTTTGTTGCATCTTCGACATTGTTAAGTATCATTCGTTCAATCTCGATAGTGAAATCTGTTTGTTGTATACCTTCTACTGCACCTTGTACTACTCCTTGCCAGTTAGCATCATCAAATACTAGTATGGATTCATCTTTCCAATACTTGCTGTAATGTTTTACTGCATTAATAGTCTGTACTTTATCGTGTGGTCCATCATAAAAAAATAAATCATATTTTTTATCTAACTTAACATCCAACATATCATTGTTGTACACTGTCAAGTTATCATACTGCTTTGTGTTGTTATCAAATTGATCTTTGCTATTATCTGGTAATTCAAATGCTCCTCCTTCTGGATTAACATTCTGTTTCCAATTATCAATACAAGTTACAGGAATTCCTGTATCTAAAACACTAACTGCTGTTGAGCCCATTGCACTTCCTATTTCTAAGTACATTGTACTATGTTTTCCAAGCTCGTGCAAGAGTTTTTTTACTCTATTACTAGTTAAACCTTGTATTCCATTAGAATAGTCATTATTTTCGTGTGTTACTAATGTGTTTACTAATGTTATTGCTTTGCTATTGTTTTGCTTTTCTGATTTGCTCTCATAAACTTTATCACAAAAATTACAATCCCAACAGTCAAACTTACAGGTTTTAATTATTTTACGCCAAGCATTTATTGGCCTATCTTTTAAATTAGTATCATCGAGATATTGTTCGAATCCACTAACTAATATTTCTTTCTTGTTATGGTAATTTTCAACTATCTTTAGAGTTTCATAAAAACGATCTATACTTTCTCTTCCGTGCATCTTAAA
>Ga0181412_1000436_pt1 | contig 17970 bp, 22 predicted proteins | sample 35SPOviralmetaG_FD_130113 | JGI IMG/M metagenome (GOLD analysis project Ga0181412, IMG submission 130113) | Marine viral communities from the oligotrophic San Pedro Time Series (SPOT) site, San Pedro Channel, CA, USA - 35 SPOT_SRF_2012-08-15 | ecosystem: Environmental > Aquatic > Marine > Strait... | reverse complement strand
GATGTCCTTGCTGATTATGTGAATGGATTCTTCGGTGCTAACGGTCCTTATCCCACTGAAACTGCAGAAGAGACGCAACAGCGTCTGCAGTATGAAGCTCGCGAACAGTTCGCCGCTGAGATCGAGCATCTAGAGCAGCGTGGAGTGCCTGAAGCATTCCAACGCCCACAGATGGATATGCCTACTCCAGGGCGTCAGGCAGCCCCTGAGCGCTCCTTCTGGGGTGACTTCAGCTCAATGATGGATAGCAACCCTGAAGCAGCTTGGCAATTCCTTGCACAAGCACCACAGCAGGCCTTCCAGCAGAAGATGTTGGTTCAGGACTACTGATCTAATTTGTAAGGGGATGCAAATGTATCCCCTACAATATAAATATTGATAGTTGATTAAAGATGTCTCAAAGAATGCAGCCTTACTTCGCAAATAGTCAAGCGAACACGATGGATATCGCATCTAAGAAGCGTGGCCTGAATATGGGTCAAGCGTATAGCGGACCAAACCTGCTTGATGGTGGATCGGTTGCATCCTTTGCTGACCCTCAAATGACTACTCGTCAAGATTACGAACGTCAGAACCAGGGTCAAAACCTAATGACAAACGTTCCTGGCAAAACAGTAGAAGCTGCTCGTGCTGCTGACAAAGCAATTACCGAGTCTTCAGACAAGACAGAAGAAGCCAATATGTTCAACATGATATACAAGGCAAATATCATGGAGGGTCCAAATATGAAATCATCTGCAACCAGACAGCTTGCTGATCCAGCTACTGTCCGGAAAGTGAATAACGATGTAGGTATTAGCCGTCTTCAACATATGGCTTAATTGATAAATTTAGTAGAATAATATCAGTCAATATAAATAAATATCGTGCGTCTCGCAGGTGAAGCTTGTCAATGTGATCCAGAGCTATTTCAGACTATCTGGAAGCATCTGAAGTCTGACGGTGTGCCAGATCAAGCTGCCAATCAGATGGCCGCTGAGATGATGATTCACGGTGAAGATTTTGAAAGTAGCGTAGAGAAATATCAACAGTATGAAGACAACTACAAGTCAAAGGGATTCAACGAACATGCTGCACAAGCAATGGCAGTAGAAGCTTTAGAAGGTAGAGAAGAGCCACCCGAAGAATCAACTAGATTTGCAATGATGAAAGGTGGAGACAATAGCTTTGAAGTTCCTGAGGATGCTAGTCGAGAAGAAATCATGCGGATGAGTGAAGAAGCAACTGGCAGAAGACCTGAGAAAGTATATATGAAAGGGCGTTTAATGGCTTGACAATATAACAAATAGAGGCTATATTTAAGATATAGATAAAGAGAACTATATGTCAATGAAAATTTCAGGTGATTCTGTCCGTTCGTATCTGCGTGACATCGGACGAATCCCACTACTTGAGCACGACGAAGAAATTCTCCTCGGACGCCAAGTGCAACGGTTGATGGAAATCAAAGCATGTGAAGATCTACTAGGTACTCCAAATCAAGAGGAACTAGCAGCATCCCTTGAGATCACAACAAAGGAATTGAAACGTGAAGTTCGAGCAGGAAAGCGTGCAAAAGACAAGATGGTTACCGCTAATCTTCGTCTTGTTGTCTCTGTCGCAAAGAAATATACCAAGCGTAACATGGAGTTATTGGATATCATTCAAGAAGGAACAATCGGGTTGGTAAGAGGAGTTGAGAAGTTTGATCCTGGTCGTGGTTACAAGTTCAGTACTTATGCATATTGGTGGATTAGACAAGGCATTACAAGGGCGATTGCAGAGAAAAGCCGTGCAATCCGCCTGCCGATCCACATCACTGAGAATCTCAACAAGCTTAAGAAAGCCCAGCGTGAGTTAAGTCAGCTCAATGGTGAGATGCCAAACGTATTTCAGCTGTCCGATTATCTTGAGCTATCGGTAGAAGATATCAAGGATTTGATGTGTAAGGCTAGACAACCTACATCCCTTGAAATTAAGATTGGTGAGAACAGAGATACGGCACTCATCGATTTACTTGAAGACGAAACACAGCTTCCTGAAACACTGCTTGAGACGCAATACATCAAGGAAGACATTCGGGGCTTGATCGACGATCTACCTGAAATGCAGGCTGCTGTTATCTCTATGCGATACGGCATTGGTGATGACCAGTTTGAGCCTATGTCAATGACAGCAATTGGTCAGATACTAAATATGAGCCGAGACCGTGTCCGGACATTAGAGCAGAAAGCAATTAAAGCATTGCGTGAAAATCAAGCAGAAGTAAAAGGTTACTTGTAAATTACAATAAAGGTAGGACTTGCCTGGCTGTAATGAACGTCACAACCGAAATTAATAATAAGATTCAAAGTATGGGTGGGTCAGGCTCTAGCAACCCCACCTATTTGTCTAGCAATAAGTCCCTGTTATTTGCAGGTGGCGCTAACAGTATTAATACCGCACCGTCTCAAAGAGTGACTGCTATCCCCTTGCAGTTAAACTTCTCTGACAGTGTAGGTCTGTTTGGTTCAGAGAATAAATTTGTCAAGATTGATTTGCAGATTCAAAGCTCTAGCACTGTTTTTGCGAATATTGAGTTCCCTGAGAATACTTATTTTCCTGTATGGACATTCGCGGATGAAGCTTTAGTCAATGATTATTACACAGCAGTCTTTGATTATTTACAGGATCCGGTCACAGTAAATACATACGCACCTGCGATAGTCACTGGTGGACTATCTGACTATAGTCGTCCCATGGTTAGTATCGACCTAAATAATCTAAAGACAGGTAATAAATTTATTGACGCTTGGCTTGAGGTTACACTCTACGGAAAAGATAAGCAGCCAGTAGATGGGGACTTCTTATATACAGATATTGACAGCTATTTCTATATTGGATTTCATGCAAGAAATACCCGACGACTTCCTTACAATGTTGATTTGAAGGTAGGCATCGAGTATCTTGAATACAATTTGATGACGGAAGCTCAGCGTAGGCTTGTCAGATAATCAAGTCGTTATAGGACCAACGCTTGCGCTGTTGCGAGTCTGCAGACCAGAGTCGTCAGTAATTTGTGTGCTTACCCGGAGATACTTGGTATCAAGTCCAGCAGCAAGGGAATGAGTAGAAGTTGCGGAAGACGTAACTGCAACCGTGGTCCATCCACCAGAACCGGTGTCACTTTTTTGCAAGACATAGCTAGCAGTAATTGAGCCAAAGCCACCGCTATAGGAAGCACCGTTAATGGTGATTGTCTCGCCAACTTCCAGTGTTCCAGTAATTGAACCACCGTCTGAGAAGGTAACTCCAGCTGGATATGCGTTCAGAGTGCGTGTCAGCATAGAGCCCCCTGAAATTTTAGAGAACTGATACTCACGATAGATAGAAGAGTCTGACTCAGCAATCACAGCAATCCGTTCGGTAGATCCCTTGATTGGGAAGGTGAAATTACCGTTTCCGTCATGCCGGATTTCAAGCGTTCGTGATCCGGCTTCTGAAGGCACAACTAAACGAACAACTAGTCCGCTAGCGAGTGTTACTTTGAAGATGGCACATTCGATATAGGCAACTGTTCCCTTCCTATTCCACCAACGTGGGAAGCGGTGCATCGAACCTTTGGATGGACGCACCAGTTCAATTTCAGTTCCGGTATGGCCAACTACAGTAGCGCCGCCCTTGTATGTAAGTTTATCGGCCATTAGATTTCATTAAATACCTTCTTATATTTTAAACGCTTTTTATTGTGCTCGTTTTACCCAAGAAAGATTAGTGCAAGTATTGTTCTGCTTATTCCCATCAATGTGACGAATAACAGAGCATCCCCTTGCTTTTCCATACGGTGTCGGTGGTGTGCCTAAGAATGCAAAAGCTACAAGCGTATGAATAGGAACAGTAATTGTTTTCTTACGTCCAATGCGTTGCGTCAGATTAACAACCGGATAACCAGTTTTTGCCACTTTAGGTTTGAGAATACGCTCGATAGTGCCCTTAGTGCTTTTAATTTTACCCTCGTTATTAACGTAGTATTCAATGCAGCACTCGTATCCTGGCAATGTGTGCACAGGTATCCATTCTTTACTATCAATAAATTCCATAATATTCTTGGGTATTACTTCTAAATTATAGCCAGAGTTAGTAATATCTAAATATGTGAGTAGTCGAACTCACGATATTCTTTTTAGCTTAGGAGTTTCAGTCCATGTGGATTGATAATGATTTTCCAAAGCTTCTTGGTGCAGAACTTTACCGTCCTCATCCTGCCTACATCATTGAGATGGCAGTTGAGCCAGTAGTAGTGCATGACTTTTCTAAGCAACCCGGCCAGACCGTGCAGCTTGATCGTTATCGCTTCTGGGGTAAGCCTGGCACTAAGGAGTCCCGTGAGCGGACTGCCGACCAAACACTTGGCACCGCTTCAGCACGCAACATTGTGAAGGACAAGGTGCTCGTCACCTTGCGCGAATACACCGGCCCTGCCGATACTCGCGATTCTGCACAGCCTTCCACCTTCAAGGTGGCGCGTGAAACCCTGATCACTGCTCAGCGTTTGCTGCTTGATACCGGCAACCTGAACGTGTTCCACCAGTCCATTGGTTCATTGACGCTTCTCGACGACTATCGTCGCTGGCGCGACCGCGTATTTGCTAACGAACTGCTGAAAGCAGAAGCAAACGGTCAAGCCGACAAAGACCAAGGTGGTTACTACCTCCCCGGTGGTAAGACCAAAGCATCTAGCAACCCTGTCGCTACATATGACGCCGGTGAGTCCGCCAAGTTTGACGTGACTACCGACCTCCTCGAAGTCGTTAAGGACATGCGTAAGCGCAACGTTCCTACCTTCGCTGATGGTTACTACCGTTGCATCGTCGATCCCACTGCAATGATGCATCTGCGTCAGAACAGTGACTTCCGCGAGATTGCTCGTTATCCCGGTAGCGGCATGATTAACCCCATGCAGCCTAACCAGGCACCTAACGCTAACTTCTATCAGGGAATGGGTCCTGCATACGGCCAAGCTGGCTTCGTTGCTGGTCAACCTGTTATGCCTACTGGCTTCCTGTTTGAAGGTGTCCGTTGGTTCGAATCTACCAACCTCCCCGAGACCAGCTTCAACGTAAAAGTGACAGACGCTTCTTCAAGCGCTGCTGAATACGTTGCATCGCAATTGGTCTTCTTCGGTCCTCAGGCCGTCGGTGTAGGTATTGGTGGAAACAATGCTCAGATTCTTTTGAATAACAACGATGACTTTAGTCGTTTCATCATCATGATCTGGTCACTGTTTGCCGGTTTTGAAGTGCTTAATAAGGACTTCATTACGGTTGGCTACTCTTTCGTATATTGATAGGAGCTAACTAACCATGTCCGTAATTTTTCCCGGTAACTTTGTTGCCAACTTGAACGCATATCGCGATCAAGGTGTGCTCGCCATCCCTGGCGTGCAGTTCTTCCAGCTTCGCGGTATTGCAATCGTGACTGCCAACCAAAGTGGTGGTGGAACGCTGGCCCTGGAGATTCCTTCTCCTGACCTCCGTCAAGATGACAAGCCTCGTCTCGACAAGCCTTTCACTGTTCCTGCAGGAGCCGTCGTCTATCGCACGGCAGTCAGCACGAGCAACTTGAAAGCTTCTGGCACCGACACTGTGTCTGTCTCGGGTTTAACCACCACATCCAACACTCAGGCATCCGTTGCCGCTGTTGATGGTGCATTCCCTGCTAACGGTGCATCTACAGCATTCGCTGGTTTTGCCAACGTCTCTGCTGAAGCATCTGGCGCAACAATCAGTGCTGCTTATTCAGGCAACCTTGACATCGTGGATCCTAACTCCAACGCTGTTGTAATGGTTGAAGTCTGCTACTACTTGGACGCCCCTGGTCCAGACACCGATGACTACGGTATTCCGTATAAAACGGAAGCTGGTCAAGGCTACTGATTATAAATATCAGATTGAAAGAGCGTCTCATCTGAGGCGCTTTTTTTGTGTCTATAATATTAGAGTGAGCTATACCCTAATATGAGCAACTTATTCCAAGATTCAAAAACGGGAAAACTTGTTGAACTAATCAATAAGCACGACAAAGATTACGCAATGGTTAGGGACGCCGGTGGTAATATCACGTTCGTTACTTTGGACCAACTAGTTCCATATGACCGTGAAAAAGGTCGTCTAGCTAAAGTCGATTCCCCAATAATTCAGCCGGATCCAGAAGAGAAGCTGCCAGAAACTGTGGTGCCTATTGAGGATACACGCCTTAATTTGAACAGCGCTCCTGCTGAGCAGATTGCAAAACGACTACCTGGTGTTGGATATTCCACAGCAAAGCGTATTGTTGAGTTGCGAATGTCATTATCTGGTGAGCGCTTCAGCAATCTTAAGCAGCTTGAGAATATTCCTCGTGTTAATTGGCAGCAACTGATTGATGAGGATTTAATCTTCATTAGCTAAAATATAAACAATAACTGTGTGCTAAGTAATGAATCCAGATATTGAACAGATTTTACTAGCGCAAGCCGCACGAGAGGCTGAGCAAGGTCCTCGTCTTAGCGATGTAGTTGCACTAGGTGCGGGCGGCGGAGCAGCCTTAGGGGCGGCCCTAGGGGGCATACCTCACGGCATTAGTCAGATGGCTAGCCGTAATCAGCCCAAGGGAATGATGAGTGGCATGAGGCCAGGCTTTCGGATGGCCGGTGGCCTTGTCGGAACAATCCTCGGCGGAGGTCTAGGAGCAGCTATGCAGCAGCAGGCTGTAAGTGAGCCTTCAGGTGCAGGAGCATTGCTTGCCAAGATTCAAGCAACAGGTGAAGTTACTGCTGAAGACGAGATGCGTCTTGAGAATGTCCTGCGTGATGCATACACACAACAAGGGTTACTTGGCTAATGGAATTAAATGAACTGCTTAAGTCAAAGATTAGATTTCACCTTGGTATCAATGTCGGATCACAAATCCCTGCAGGTGATAGGTCAAGACTTGAAGAAGCAATGTCTCTGGTGCCAGATGAATACTGGTATAACCAAATTGTTAATCATGTAAGACGATGCGACACGGCTTGGGACAACAGTGAATACTATCCAACCGATGCAAACGGATCACCTAACTACAGCAGGTTGGAGCAAATTGCAGGTGATGTTCAACGAACAATTGCAACATCTGATCCCCTAAAGGGCGACGAATACTTCAGAGAGATTTATCTTAGAGAAGTAGATCGTTTAGCCGAGACTTTATATGTCGCTAATTACAGACGTCCTGAAATCAAACGGTATGCATTTGACCGTTCTGGTTCTGAATTTATTATGGCTGTGCCTGGACCTGCAGATACGGCAGTGGGCTCACGAATTACACTTAATCAGGTGTGGCGTTAATAGTAGAATAGGCATATGAATAGCTGACGCCATTATGGGAACTCAGAAAATTACTTATGGTCGTGGTAAAGATACCGACTATGAATCAAAGAAAGCTGCTGCTCTAGCTCAAGCTGGCAGCAACGATTACATGTGGGGCATTCAGTCTGTATATGCACAGGGTGCTGGAGAAGCTAGTAAAGCTGCTCGCAGTCAAATCTATGGCAATACAAACCTGATGACCGGAGACCTGCTTGATGGCAACAGCGGAATCTTTAAACCCAAGACTGATATGGCAGGTGGAATGATTCCTGCTGATCCTAGAAATACTTCTGGCTTTGCAGACGGTGGAACATCAATGACAATCCAACCTCAGCAAGATCCGGAGATTAGCGGTCAAATGGCAATGGACCGTGTTCAGATGATTGCAAACGGTGGTCAATATCCAGGCCTAAACAATCGCTCACAACTATACGGAGCTTGAAATGAATAGCGAAAAGCTTGCACGTCGGAAACGCATGGGCGATGACCCAACTGCCGGCACACAATCAAACATGACTACACCTGGAGCTCCCCCTGCTGGAAATCCTGAGCAACCAATTCCTGGTATGCCTCAAGGTAAAGGAAACATGATGGGCAACCCTAAGAACAGCCAATCTATGGGTGGTGGGGTGCCGAGTCAGACAAGTCTGGATTCTAATAATCCTCAGTCGGCCTACGGTGATCCAGTGTTCGGTGCGGATGTATTTGCAAAACTAGGTGGTGGCGGATATTCACCTAGGTCAGAAATGCCTCAAAACTTAGTAGCTGGGACTAAACTAAATGCACAGGCATATAACAGTGTTCCTCAGCCACAAGGTGACACAATCAATATGATGAATGGGCTTTACCAAACTCAGCAAGCAGGCCAGGCTTCAATGAAAGCCTATGGCGTAAATGAGACTCCTCCATTCAAACTCGCACCTATGGGTTTGTATGGATCGGACATGAATACGTATGCAGGAGCACCTAACCCCGGACAAATTCCACCACAAATGACTGGGCAAATGGAAGGGTCACTACCTTTGCAAGGTATGCCTGATGCGCAGATGGCGGCAGGTATGGCACCAGATGACGGAAGCAAGGTGCCTGGTTCTACTAAAACAACTATTCCAGCTAAGAAAGGAGGCATGGCGTAATGGCTACTACAGCAACAAACAAGCAACCACTTTTGGTTGATAGAGTATTCCATAATGTAATCGAAAGCAATAGCTTGACATCTGGTTCCGATACATCCCTGGATATCCTAGGAACGAATGAATCAGTGATCCTGCTTGATTGCACGACAAATGATGGTGGAACAGTAGAAGATCTATATGTAATCTCACGCACAGCTTCCAGCACTGCATATACAGTGCTTCTGTATTTCAGTAGCTCAAGTGATTATCTACGACCTAGTGAATCAGTATATGTAGGCAAGCTAGAAAGTTCAACCACCTTAGGTGAAGTAACTTCTTCAACTGAACTTCCTAAAGTGATGGTACCTCTACCTTCAACAGGCAGTGAAGCACAGATTCGTGGCTTGTATGTGCCTAAAGGTAAAGCGCTTTGGGTGAGCCTACAAGTTGCCGGTCCAGTTAATACAGGTGATACACCAGTAGTTGGAGTTCAAGGCGGATACTATTAATGCCTAGGAAACAGAATGGCTTCGGCAATGCTAAGTCCTTTGCTGTTTCCGGAGTTAATAAAATAAATCATCGTGTCGATAAAGGCAAAGGCCCCGGCGCTGCTGGAAGTTACCCGAGTAACCGTGGCTACGGCTCAACGATTACTCGTAGTGTTATTGAGCAATGGGACTTAGAAAGTTCTTGGGCTCAATGGCGTCGAGGTATGGAGTATTACTATCAAGCTGCTTACTTACCTTTTGAGGAAATAAATGCAGTCCTGTATCAAGGGACAGAAGAAGAGATTCCCGTAACATTCAATGGGTATAAATTTGCAACAAAAAATGCAGACAGCAGAACACACTATGCTATTCAGCGGACAATTGACGAGAACAAAATATTAGGCTATGTAGCAGATGTTTTTAATGATCCATTGATATACGGCAATCAATTTAATAACAAGGAAATATGGATTCAGGTTGTAGCCGGAAAAGACTTGACGAGTGATAGGGCTCTACTGCGTTCGACTGGCGAACGAATTGGCAACGGATCAATTGATGCAAACATCAAAGGGATACTAACAAGCAATCAACTCCCTGCTTTATATATAGGCAAAAGTAAAGACGAGGGTGTGTTCGTGAGGGCTACAGTCCCTCTAAATGAAGTGAATGCTACGGAGTATGTGCAGAAGAATGGCATACAGTCACTAGTAGGTAAGTATGTATATCAACCAGACTTTTATGTTGAACGCCCTATCACATTATTTGATCAGTTTGTAGATTCTGAAGACGCCTTCTTTGTATCTACAACGGAAATAAGTGGTGGAATAAGTATTTCAATACTAGATAACAACACTGAATTGCCTCCAACATTAGGAGAGATTGCGGATACAATTCCAATTTATTCAACAGTCAATCAAGGGACCTCAGCACTTAATGGTGGTTTTGGATTCTTGAAGGCACCTTATCAGCGATTCTTTAAACAGAAGTATTTAACCGCTGAAGTTGTAAAAGGCGAGGTGGCAAACCTTTCATACGCAATCATGCCATACGAAATATTGGGCGTCAAAGAAGACACTGTAAATAATAAGCTCATCATTATTTCTAGGCCATTTCAGGCGACAATGACGCTGACTACACCGCTAGAGCCTCAGCGCTTTGTAATTCTCTCTGATAATGGATTCACAAAAACTGAGGATGACTACGCCGCTGACGGTAGTTACAACCATGCACTTGAAGCTCCTGACGCAAAGATATGGAAGAAGCTAAGTCTTGACGTTAATCCGTGGATGGATCAAACATTTCAATCTGGTGATCGTTTAATTTATTCAGATTTATATACGTGTAGCTGCCCTTCATATTTACACGCAAAGATCAGAAATCCAGAAGCAACTGATGATAGTGGCAGGAAAATTAATAGGCAATCACGCGCACCAATGCCTACATCCAAGAGCTCAGGAGATGTAACAAATATAGGAATTTTAAAAGTTTCAGGTATCATCGATAGCTGGGCAACTTCAGAATACAAACGTGGATTTAAAGTATGTAAGCACACGATAGCTTCTATGTTTATCAACAAAATTCGTGTTGAAGAGCCGAATACCTTTCCGTCCTCTGATACCAGAGATAAGTTTGAAACAAAGCTAGCAAAGGATATACAGGAGGTAGCTCAGGAATTTAACGCGCAACTCAAACGGTCTGAGATCACAACAGTAGAAATCATTTATGCATTAGCAGAAGCTCTCAATCTGGATGATGTTGAGTTAGGATATGTGATGCAAACTGCAAACTTCTAAGTAAAGATACAATAGAAAGTAGTATAAATAGAACGGCGTGGCTTACAATAACTCTGATGGATTTGCAGGTATCGTTGGTGCCTTCAATGTTCTACGGATTGCAAATGACTCTAGTCCTAAGGATTATCCTGCAAGTTTCGAGGGGATTAAAGAAGCTGTTTTAGATATCAAGAAAGAGTGGGGCAATATAGGATACGGAGAGTATCCACCTGGGTGGAGAATTGAATACGATGGCGACGGTAATGTCATCGGCGGTAGCTGGGAAATCACACCAGATGATGGAGACCTATGGTTTGATCAGAACCAAGGACGCATGATGGTCTGGGTAGGCGGTGCTTACTACCAAACCAACGGTGCTGATGTGTTGACAGTTGTTAGTGACACAGCTCCATCAGATGAAGTGACTGGCGGACTTTGGTATCAGCCAACTACAAGTAGTTTGTTCCTATGGAACGGCAGTGCATGGGTTGTAGTAGCGACTAATGCAAACACAGAATATACAACGGATAATTTACAACTTGCAAATACAACAGCAACTAACCTGGCAAATGTCAGTGCTGCCTTAGGCAACGTTTCTACTTATTCATCTGGAACATCTACCCAGTCGAATCTTAATACTTGGCTGGGATCTGCTGTAGGTCAGTTGGATTCGACGCTAACTTCAATCAATACGAATAAGCCAACACTATTCGAGGGTAGTGCTACACCAACCGGAGCTGTTAGTGGAGACCTCTGGTATAACGGCGACTTACTGAAGATATACTCCAGCTCAGCTTGGGAGAGTGTGATTGATTTCGCAGATAACGCAAGCACAGTTACGGCACTGACAACTAGTATTACTAACCAGAACACTGCAAACAGTACTCGTTTTGCAGCCGTTGAAGCTTCTGTCGCAGCAATTGACTTAAGCCCATTCTCAACAAGCTCTCAACTGACAGCTGCTGAAAGCACGCTTCAAAGCAATATCAATGCACTTACTACGACTGTCGGTGACTTAAGTCGCTTTGCAACTGCGTCATCAGTCAATACTTCAGTTACCGGTTTAGACACAAGGGTGGCGACTCTTGAGAATGCAACGATTGACTTTTCCCCATACGCCACAACTACTGCACTGAACACTGCAGTATCTTCACTGCAAACGCAGATCAGCAATAGCGGAACAGCATCTACAAGTTATGTAGATTCGGAAGTTGCTGCAGTGCAAGCATTAATCCCTGATATTAGTGGGAAGTTAGATACCAGCACTTTCTCTGCTTATCAGACTTCAGTAAGCACAAGTTACCTGCCGACTAGCGGTGGGACGCTGACTGGCAATCTGGCAATGAATAAGTCAGATACCTCACTGCCATCATTTGACTTCTCAGGTGATGCTAACTATGGCCGTAAGATATTTAAAACAAAAGCCTACGCTGCTACTGACAACTACTCAACCTTCGGCACGAACACTAATCATTGGGAATACGCTTGGGAGTTTGCTGGCAACGAAGACTTCTGCTGGAAACATGGGACACAAGGTAAGCAGTTCAGTATTACTAAAGAAGGTGCAACCGCTAAGAATTTATATATTGCTGACTTTCAGACAAATACTTCGAGTGGCCGCAGTGTAATAAATGTGATTGATGTCAAGTCAAAACTAAACACACTAGATACGGATATCAGCACAGCGCAACAGGACATACAAGATATCAAAACAAATATTGCGATAAGTACAATGAATCAGATTTTCTATTCAGCTGCAACGCCTAGCACCACTAACTTGAATGATGGTGACATGTGGTATGACAGTACTAATCAAAGACTTAATGTAAGGCACAGCGGTTCTTGGGTTTACGCTGACAACGTAGTAGATACAGCAATGAAGACAGCTTTATTAAATGCCGTAAATGCATCTTCCGATTATGCAACTCTTAAATCAGGGCTTATTACTGCATTAAGTTAGTTGGTGCCTTAGATCGACGGTTAAATGGCAGCCTCACAAATGTGGGGCTTTTTATTGCTTTAAAATAAAAGTATGGATAAACAAAAATTCCTACTTAAATTATTAGCCACAGTATTTGGCGTGCAGATGGCGCTGCTTGGTTTTGAGATGTATAGATGTTTTTCGTCCAACCACCCTATGCAGGAATGTCCACAAGTAGAGAATACTTTTGAGAAAACATTCAACGTAATAATTGCAACTACGCTAGCCTTATTGACAGGTTCTGCAATATCTAAGAAAGATGTTTAAGCCAGGAGATTTTGATTTAACACTAGAAGCTGAACTCAAGCTTCGTGTAGTGACTGATGAGATTGATGAATGCACAGACATTGAAGCGCTGCGTGAAAACCTTAAGGCTTCTTCAACTTTACTGATGCATTATCAGCAGATTATCAATCGCATGATACTTGATCAAATCAATAAAGACTTAGGAGACTTTGGGCTTTTGATTAAGAGTGTAGAAGATAGTTAAAATGATAAAGAGGTATATGAGCCAAAGATGCCAGCTATAGGAGACACACAGGTTAAGTTCGATAGAACATACATCTGGCTTAAAGGAAATCCCAATGCACCCGGTGCTTGGCGGCTAACAGGTAATGACAACACGCCTGGGGCAAACCAAGATCAAAGCAAATTGGAAATGAATGGAACTGTTGCTTCTAGTAGAGCAACGATTGCAGCTAATCAGCTGGTCTATATCAATTCTGCAGGAGCAATTGATTTGGCAGATGCCAGTGCCATTGCTACTGGAAGGGTTGCCGGTGCTGCCATTGCAGATGCAATTGCAAACGGACCAATAACATACGCAAGGAATATGGCAGTGAATGTCATTAATCCAACGGTAGTAATTGATGGAGCGCCTTCGGTTTTAGAAACGGGCAAGTATTATTACTTGAGTGCTACTACTCCCGGTAACTATACAAGAACACCTGACACCTCAACAACAGGTGCAGTCTTAGTTCAAGTTGGTTTGGCACTCGACACGGCAAATATGACTATTGAAATTCAAGAACCATTGGTAATTTGAGATGGCTAATCGTCGCATTACAGTTTTAAATCCAACAGGTTATCAAGAGGTTTTACAGAACAGTGACACCTTGCTTGTTGATTCACCGTCGTCATTTGCAGGATCTACATTTTCAGCAAATGTAGAATTTACTACAGCAGAATTTAGTGGCAATGTCACAATTAACGGGACCCCGTCAGCTGGAACAGATGCAGCAACTGTTGATTATGTAACTGCAGCTGCTGCAGGAGTAGCACTGACAGCTAGTGCCCCTATTGATATCACAAGTCAGAACATCACGATTGATGCTGCTACGAATAGCTCGGTAGGTGCTGTTCGCTTTGCAACTACTGCTGAAGTCACTGGTCGTTCATCAGTTGATGCTGCAGTCAAGCCAGATCAGCTTTCATCAATTCTTGATGACATCGTTATCGATGGCAACGCCCCTATTGTTGTAACGGAATCAACTCCTAACAACTTTGATGTTTCAGTAAATACTGCTACTTCATCTTTTAATGGTGTAGTGCGTTATGCAAGTGATATGCAAGCTGCAGCCGGGACAGCTGAGAATGTAGTCGTCAATCCAAAGCAAGTAAAAGCTGCTATTGATGCTATTCCTTACGCAACAACTAGTGTTGATGGTTTAATTCGACTGGCTACTGGTCAAGAAGTATTAGATGGCACGAATTCGACAACAGCAGTTACGCCTTCTGCACTTAAGCAAGAAGTCGATACTGTCGGTGTTACAACGAATGCTCCTTTGACTGTAACTGAAACAGATCGGGTGTTTGATTTAGATATTACGTATGCAACTGACACTGCAGAAGGGACGATACGTCTAGCAACTGCTGCTGAACTAACAGCTGGGACAGCGACAAACGTTGCAATTACTCCTGCTAATCTTGAGACACGACTGGGTGGTCTAGAAATTGTTGATGGCACAACGACTGTTAAAGGCCTTGTAAGACTGGCGACAGATTCAGAAACAGCAGACGGAACAGAAGCAGATGCTGCAGTAACTCCAGTTAGTATGCGTTATGCATTAGACCAAACTGATTATGTATTAGACGGTGGCACTTATTGATTAGAATAGGTAAAGGATTTTTATCTGTTAAATAGGGTTTTTACCAATGAAGTTACAACTAAAGCGCTCCAATGTAATTGAGTCTGGATCAGCTAAAACTCCAACCTCAGCACAACTGGAGTATGGCGAACTAGCAATTAACTACAACCAAGAAGATCCTGCAATCTTTCTGAAAGATAGTAACAATAATGTAATTCGTATTAGTGGTATTGGAAATATTGCTGATGATGGACAAGTCGAACTGCCTGCTTCTACAACACCACCTTCTAATCCTCTGTCGGGAAATCTCTGGTTTAACTCTGACGAAGGACGTCTGTATATCTATTACACAGATTCAGACACATCACAGTGGGTTGATGCTAGTCCTGACAGCTGGGACCCCTCAAGCTATCCAGATGTAACGGACCCTACAGAACAACCGAATACACTAGATGACCGTTACGTAAGTAAAGTTGCCACGACTTCACAAGATGTTGCTGGTGCGATTACGTTTGAAGAGCTAACCACCCACGAAGTAGGCGTCAAGGTTAGTGGCGGTACTGCGGAGACGTTAAAGATTACAAGCAATGGAACGGGAAGTATAACGATTAATGATACAAATAAGGCACAACATGACGACTCAACAACTACTAGTGTTGCTCACGCTTTAGTCACTACAAGGCTGGACAATACGGGCGCTTCTGCTATTGCTGCACGGGCATTGATTAACCTTAATTATCAAAACCGTAATCGTGTTGTTGGTTTTCAATCTTTAACTAACAATGATATTCGTTCTACCCAATTTGATTTATTTTCTGCCGAAGTCACAACTCCGCAGACTAAGGCCAATAGCGTTTTGACAGGATTTAGAAGTGTTATTAATACCAGTGACCACACTGGAACTAATGCAGAAACTTATAATTTCTTCGCAGAAGGCGATGCACCTTCATATTTCAACGGAAACGTCGGCATCGGGACGACTGATCCAGACGCAAAATTGCATATATCCGAGCCAGTCGGCACCTCGACACCCGCAAGAATGATATTTACAAATCAAGGCATAAGAGGTGTAACTGTAGGGTTTGACACGGTAGGCGTAGCAGGAGTTACTAGTCCTAACTTTTCGATTTCCAACGGTGATCAAAGCGTAAATTATTTAAACATCAATGCCACCGGAAACGTCGGCATCGGTACGGATTCTCCCTTACAAACGCTTGACGTGTTTGGGACAGAACCTAGCAATCAATTGCGATTGATGCGAAAAGCTGCTACTGGCGATGTTCAGACAGCTGGTATTGTCTTTGGCAATGATTTCTCAACTAATGGATTAGGCATACTTGGTGCAGCAGGAAGTGGATTCCAGTTTAGGACAACAACTGACACATCAGCCACCAATCCACTTTCATCTAGTATTAGCAACACTTTAGTTAAAATTGACGAAACCGGAAACGTCGGCATCGGGACGACTGATCCTGACACAAAGTTGCACGTTGTAGGCACTATTCTCACTGAAAATATTCTTTATAGTGCTAATCAAGATCAGCCATACTTAATTGCTGGAACAACTAATTACACTGGTGCTAATACAAGCTGGGGCACTTATGGTTTTCAGCATCGGTTTAAGTCTAATAGTGTTGGCACGGGAAGAGTGACGATTGACACTTCTCAGGGTGAAGCTTTTTGTGTTAATAACAGCGGACGAGTTGGCATCGGTACGGATAATCCGGTGGTGGAGTTAGATGTTGACGGCAGCATCAGAACGAAAACTGGTATTAGTTTTGACACAGCTACTCCATCTAGTGCCAATACACTAGATGATTACGAAGAAGGAACTTGGATTCCAACTTTTTTATCACAAAATACAACTGGTGGCAGTATTACTTACAGCACCACATCAAACAGAAAAGGAAGTTACATTAGAGTTGGAAGACAGGTGACACTTCAGTGTGCTTTAGGTTGGTCTGCCAATACCATTACTGGTGGTTCAGATTGCAAAATTACAGGTCTTCCTTTTCCAATTGGGTCTCCTAGTCAGTATGGTCGTTCAGGCGGATGCACGGGCTACGACAATACTGATCTGCCATCCGGTGCTCAGATCCAATTTCGCGACGGTGGTACTGGAATAATTGTTGGTTATAAAACAACCAGTACAGTTACAGCGAATATTGCTTTGAAAGATATCGGTAATAATGGATTGTTAATATTTTCCTACACCTACTTCGTCAATCCATAGCCCGCAACGGCAATAAACTAACTATTAAACCTGTCTCCCACAGTCGTGGGTTCCTAATATGGCTACTTATAGCGAACAAATCGAATACAAAGAAGAGATCCTTCCTAATCAAGTGATCCAACTTCGCACAGCAACCGTTGTGCTTAAGGATGGTGAAGAGGTTGGTCGTCAGTATCACCGTGAGGTCTTCGCTCCTGGTGATGACGTAACTGCAGCACCCGCAGAGGTACAAGCAATTGCTGCAGCCCTCTGGTCTGCTGATGTTGTTACTGCTTATCAAGTAAGCATTCCTGAAGAAGAAACTCTCTCAGAATAATTTCAATACAATAGTAGTATCTAAAGGCAATAGTAATGGCTCAGATTAATTTCCCAGTAGCAACAGCAGACGGTCAAACGTTTGAAGCTCAAAATGGTGTGATTTACACTTACAACGGTGTTCCACCTAATGGATATTGGTCTGGGTCATTCCAAAATGAAGGCTTTAATACTCTTGACGGACGTTATTTGAAACTGGATTCGAGTAATGATCCAGTTACTGGTGGATTGATTGTAAATGCAGGAAACGTTGGTATTGGGACAAGTAGTCCGCAGTCAGAACTGACGGTAAGGGGTAGCACTCCTCAGATTACGTTAGAGCCGACAGGAGATTCGCAGAATTGCCGACTTCAGTTCTGCACAACAGATGGAACTGTTAAATCCTCCATCATGAGCGGTGGAATCGATGGCGGAGCAATCAGGTTTTTCGATAATATCGTATTTGCGGAACGTATGCGAATCGATTCCAGTGGCAAAGTCGGCATCGGTAACGCGGATCCTGATCAAATCCTGACAGTAGGAAACACGACTACTAGCAACATTATTCGCATGAGAGCTGGTGGAACCAGCGTGAATGGTCTTGACTTTGGTGATGCTGCCGATGCTGATATTGGCAGGATTCGTTATGCACATAGT
>Ga0181412_1000434_pt1 | contig 18023 bp, 29 predicted proteins | sample 35SPOviralmetaG_FD_130113 | JGI IMG/M metagenome (GOLD analysis project Ga0181412, IMG submission 130113) | Marine viral communities from the oligotrophic San Pedro Time Series (SPOT) site, San Pedro Channel, CA, USA - 35 SPOT_SRF_2012-08-15 | ecosystem: Environmental > Aquatic > Marine > Strait... | reverse complement strand
ACACGACGTCAAGGACCACGAAAAAATCGCCGCAAACACAAAAAATAATATAACGCATACAGAAGAAAAACACATACACATACAAAAAAATATGACACATACAAAAAATCGCATACAAGAGCTAGGCGATATAGGACCTAAACCTACAACATTGTATGAAGATATAGATAAAGCATACGGACATAAACAAAATTTAAGTTCTTTACAGCAAGATCTTGATAGATTGAGTACAGAACAAAACCCGCACACGGAACAAATTGAAACATTACAAAGTAAAAATATAGAAGAACTAGATTATACTTTAATGAACAACTTAACTAAACTCAAAGAACACCAGGAGTTTTTATATAGATTGTTAACAAGTAAAGATTCATTTATTAGAAAGAAAATTATAGATCAAAACTTGAATTACTTGAATTCAAGACTCAATATGTATCTTACTGATTTGGGCCTACCACACGAAGTTATATTCCAAAGTGACTTGGGTGTAGAAATTACCGAACTAGGTAGAGAGCTAGACTTTGATAATTTAAGTAGAGGTGAACGAAACAGATTAATATTGGGATTAAGTTGGGCGTTTAGAGATATATACGAGTCTACTAACGTGCCTATTAACTTATTGTTTATAGATGAATTAATTGATAGTGGAATGGATACTCAAGGTGTTGAAAGTTCGATGGCAATATTGAAAAGACTAACACGAGAAAGACAGAAGAATGTTTTCTTGATTTCACACAAAGATGAATTGACTGGTAGAGTTAATTCAATAATGAATGTTGTGAAAGAGAACGGGTTTACATCATTTGGCGAAGACTTTGAAGTTGTATCTATACACTAATTACAGGCGTATAGCTCAGTTGGTTAGAGCATTCCGTTGATAACGGAAAGGTCGAAAGTTCGAGTCTTTCTACGCCTACCAGCTAAATTCTCGGGGGTACTAACACCCCAGGTGGTGGCTTTGACCCCACTGTATGACGCTTAAAACAGCACAAATAAATATAAAATCGTTGACAAATACCTTTTTCCAGTATTAAATAGCATTATCAACCCATAATAAATACTGTAGTAAAGTTAAGGAATATTAAACAATATGTTAATTAGAAAAAAATATCAGTTGCCAACAATGTGGAAATTCAACAAGAAGTTTGATATCAAGCGACTTCAGGCAGAAGCTTTAACATTAGCTAACGGCTATGGAAATGTAATGGAAACTAACAAAGCATTGTGTTCTAATAATCACGAATTGGTTATGAGTGTGTACAAACACTTTAAACAAATTAACCTTACAGAATTTGATCCTAGTGCAGAGTCACCAACTGTTGAAAGCTGTGAAGTATTAGGTAAAACAGCAGGAACGGGCGATGAGTCAATTAGCAAAATTGCAAAGTACAAACTAAAAGCAAGACGTGGCGAAAGCTTAGACCCAGCACTTAACGAACATAATTACAATACTCCAACAGAAAAATATATTGGATCATACTTTCAAGAAGTAGTTGAATCATTCAAAGCAGATGCAATTAGAGTTAGACTTGTAAGATTAGATCCAGGTAAAACACTTACACCACATATTGATTACGATCCAACTTATGCTGTAAGGGTTATTGTACCTATTTTTGCAGAACAAGAAGCAACAAATTATTTTTGGAGAAAAAGCAAAGAAGAGGCTTATCATTTGGAACCAGATGGATCAGCATATTTTTTAAATATCGGATTCACTCATACTGTGGTTAACTCAGGTAACACACCAAGAGTAAGCTTGATGTTCAGCTTAAAAGATCAGTCAGACTTACAAGAGATTCCAGAAGGTGATTGGAACGAAACAAATAATATGGGTTTATTGCGTATTACTAATGACTACAAAGAACACAAGGCTCAAGCAGATGCCCAACAACTGGCAGTTTAAAACTGAAATAAAAGATTCTGAAATACACGGTCACGGTAGGTTTGCTATGGAAGATATTCCTAAAGGAACAACTGTTGTAACACTCGAAGGACCTGCCTTACCAAAAGAACAAGCACCAAGAAAAATGCCAGTTAGTGATACACACAATATGAATTGTGAAGATACATTTATTAATCATAATGAAGATGCTAACCTTACGTTAGTAGATACCAAGATTACTATAACTGTTGAAAAGACATTTGTGTCTACAAAGAAGATTAAAAAAGGTGCAGAGCTCACAATGAACTACGAAGAATTTGCAAGAGGTAAAAAGTTTTTATTCTAATGAAAGATCCATTAAGCTACAAAATAAAAAAGTGGATAGAATGGCTACTAATTCAACAAGTTCCAGCAATACTAGTAATATTATTTCTAATTTACTGGCTTATATTTTAGTTTTACTTTCAATAAATTTTGCGTAATATTTCGTCAAAGGATTATTTGGCTGATAACCATATGGTTCAGCTTTTGACTTCTTACGTTTTTTTGAAAGTTTTTTACGGGTTGTTTTTTTCTGATAGTACATCAAAATAGTATTTAGCTTGATATGTGTTTTTTGCATATCGGCATTGTCCAAAAAACCGTTGTTTAAAGTATAAAAATAAGCTATTTTATATAAATACGATTGGAACAACTTACCATTCATTAACAGAAAAACAGGGAATAGGACAACAAAGATGTGGCCTTACACAATTGACGAAATGGACTGGCTGTCAGGCAAGTCTAAAAAGACAGGAACAAAAAAATGAACATATTAAAACAAATATTTTCAGCAATAGCTGGTTTACAAACACGCAGTATAGAAAAAAGAAATGATCCCATATGGCAGTTCGTAATGACTGAATATAGAGATGATCCATATTTTCACTATACGAGAATTACAGGTAGATGGCCAAAATGATGGAAGATATTTTTAGAAAAATGGGCGATGGATTAGTCATTGCCGCAAACGGTTTACCAAAAACTATTGACGAAAAAAAGAAAAAAAGAAAAAGTTTACTAGCAAAAATTACTTTGATGTTTAAAACTTATTTTAAATAAACTTCTTTTTCCAATCCATATTAGCGAACGGCCAACCAGTAATAACTGCACGACATCCCGGTTTAGGATCACTGACTGGGTTAACGAAATGTGCTGAGCCTACCCTAAATAATACACAAGAATTTCTTTTAGGCTTTATTACTGTTGGCCCCACAAGGTATGCATTTTGTTTTGCTTCGTTGTATAAGCTCTTTTGATACTCTTCCCAATTCTTTTTTTCTTCTGGATGAGTTTGAAAATGATCTAGTAACATATATTCATTTGGAAAAACTAATTCGCCGGCTTGTTCGCTAGTAAGATAATGTACAAAAACAAAATCACCATACATATCTTTTCGTTCAGTATGTACATTGTATATACTCTTTGGATTAAATGTCTTGGTAGTAAATTGTAAAACATTTTTAGGATCTAAATCTTGTACTAATATAGGCTTGTATACTTTTTCTAACACTTGATTTAATCTAGTGATAATTTGTACAACAAGTTTAAAATTTTCGTGAATATTATATTTGATATGATTATAATTATAATAAGATTTACTTATTAAATGTGGTTGTTCATTGCCATCTAACTCTTTAGTTTCTGATTCTTTTATATGATCTAGTACCTCGTCGACCAATGCATCTTCAACAAAATCTTCAGTATACCATATCTCGTCTTCGACCAAACTTGTCCACATTTTATATATGTTCCTGTGTACGTATATGAGCGAATGCTTCGACTAAAACATCAACGGCTTCTTCTTTTGTGTAACCTCTGCTTTGCAAATAAAATATAGCATCTTCATCTAATGCACCTATTGTACACCCGTGAGTGCATATCACATCATCATTGTTAATATCTAATTCTGGTTTTGCAAAAGCATCTGATTCATCGTCTAATAAAACATTTTTGTTTAACATATGACTTTCGCATTTAATAACATCTTTTGGCACAGTAATTTTTCCTTCAAAAGAACTCGTGCCTCGTTTGTTAACGAATCTAAAATCTTGATTGCAAGTTGATTTGTTACCTTTGTGAACAACATTTGTAATTAAATTTGTTGTTCTTTTTATATTTTTAAAAAACCCATAAAGTTCGCAAGATGAGTTTTCTTCTAATTCAACGTTGATTTGTGTGCTACTAATATCTTTTCCTTTTGTTTCGAAAAATAAACAGGCTTTTGCATTTGGCATTACTTTAAAATTTAAGGTATCAAACTCAGCAATATTAATTTTTGTTTCTAGATGTTTTTCAATAACATATTCATTACTTGACATTATCAAACCCTTTTTGTTCTATGGCATCAAGCAAGTCTAAGTTACCCGTTTTTCCTATTTTTCCATCTTGCAAGATATGTATGTGTGTAGGATCTAGTTGTTTTAGTACAGCTGAATTATGACTAATTACTATCCAACCAAATTTACTTCTATAATCACTTACTACTTGTTTAACAATCTTTAATGCATCTACATCAAGTCCTGTATCTAACTCATCAAGTATTACAAGTTTAGGATTAATATGTAATAACTGTAATATTTCGTTTTTCTTTTTTTCACCACCTGACGCTCCGTCATTAAAATGTCTCTGTGCCCAGCCTGATTGCAGTTTTAATTTTTCTATGTCAGATAGATACTGTTCATATTGAGTAGAAAATTGACTTATCAGCTTATAATTTGTTATACCCGGTATACTAGGAGGTGATTGAAAACTCATAAACAAGCCTTCGTTTGCTCTTTCTGTTACATCTAAATCTAAAAGTTCTTTGCCATTTAGTTTAATAGATCCAGTTGTTTCATATGCTTCTCTACCAACAATAGCATTAGCTAAACTTGATTTACCTGATCCGTTTGGTCCTACTAGAGCGTGGATTTCTCCTTGCTTTACACTTAAATTCAAGCCTTTGATGATTTGCTTATCTTCAATTTTTACACTAATATTTTTTAATTCGAGCATTAATGACAGTCCTCTGGTTTTGGTTGAGAGTGTTTTTCAGAATCAAAGTAATAGTTAAAGTTACAATGCTTATCTAGTCCATCTATCAAATCTTTGGTAGCATATGGCCAACCTGTGACAACCGGTCTAGCATTTTCTTTTACCTCTCCTTCTAATGCTGTAACGTAGTGAGCAGATCCTATAGCAAATATCACGCATTTATTTTTCTGTGGTTTAATTACAATGTCATCTAGGTAACGCATTGGGTATCCTTTTGAATCAACTAATTTAATATTTTCTTCCCAACGACTTTTTTGTGCTGGATATTTTTCTAAATGTTTTTCACAACCTGCTCTGCTAGGAAACACAAGATGTCCCCCTACTTCGTCTGACAAGAAATGCATAAATGCATATGGTCCATACTTGTTGATTGGCTCCGTGTGTAAATCATACCAACCTCTTTTACTAAAACTTTTTGTAAACAGTTGTAACCCTTCTAGATCGGTTTTTGGCACGGGCGTTTCTGTTAGAGGTTCTAGCACTTCATTTATTTTATCCATATACAAATCAATCATTGCTTTGTTTTTGTGTATATCTGTTCTATGAACTGTGTAATTGTATGTTGTTGCATTAACACCAGAGTCTCTAAAATTTGGTAGTATTGCTTCGCCTGGTTCTAGTTCCGTTGAACCTGACTGAAACATTTGATGTTTGATGTGTTCGACTGTTTCCTCGTGTAAGAAATTATCGTATTCCCAAACTTCGTTTTTTACTATTTCATTCCACATTAAAATACCTCTGCTAATACAACTCTTGCACCTGGGAATCTTGACTCAACAATAGTTTTAGCTTCAATAGATGTTCTGCCTTCTTCTGCAACTTTCATTGGCGCTTTGTTTTGTAAGGTTACCCAAAATACATATCTTTTCATATTATCTTTCATTGTTAATCGCACTTGTACTTACATCTTTCATTCTTGCGTCAGTACCATACATACTCATATCAAATTCTTTTTTCCATTCATCAACGTCTGACTTAACAACACCTAACGGATATATTTTAGACATCTCATCAACTATGCTTTCTTTATGATGCCAGATCTGGTAAATTTCATCTGACCTCAAACATCTACTAAAATAGAGATAAGTCGCCAAGTCTTTTACTTCGGTTCTTTCTTCATCACAAAATATCTTTGTAATGATATCTCTATTTTTTTCAACTAACCATTTCATAAGTGGCATATCGTCTAAACTATTATAAAACATTTTTATTTGATCTGCAACCGAAGTACCACGTTCTACTTGGTATTTAATAGAGTTTGATAGTGTTCTCGCATTATAAAAGTTATGATAAAACCACCAATAATCAAACATTTTCAATAATTCTGGTAAATCATATGATGAACATTGATGCATAATTTCTATTTCTTCAAATTCATACGTGCTTCTTTCATCTCTGAACTCTGGGTTATTGTGTAATTTTTTATAACCAAGACCACTAAAGCTATAAGGAAATGCAAGTATTTTAGACTTAACATTATATTCTTTTCTGAATTGTTTTGTGTATATTTCTGTGTTTGGTACTAGGTTTAAAAAATAAGAACGCATAAAATCAATACCTAGCTCATAGTCCTTGTTTAGACTGTATAGCCAACTGTCTGCTGTTTCGCCAGGTAGTGCTATAATCATTTCACTTGTTACGGGTAGTCCTTTTGATTTAAAACTATCAATTAAAGGCAACAGTTTATCATTATTAATATTATCTCTTTTAATAACTTTTAAAGTTTCAAGTGAATGTGTTTGGAAGCTCACTTTAAGATTACGTTGGTCAGCGTCTAGATTATTATGTATAATATCTATAATCTCTGGCAACCATTTACTACCATTCTTTGCAAGTCCTGAATATGATATCTTAGGATTGTTACCTGTTGCTTCTTTGTTTGCTTTCATTTGTTTGACAACATCCAAGTCTCTTGGTAGCATACCAAAGTTAGCATCAAGAATTTCAAGTTCTGCTATGTTTGTGTGCTTGTATAAAAAGTCTAACTGGGCATTTACTGGTTCCATATCAAACTTTGTGACTTTTGATCTTGCTTGTCCACCCCAATCACAGAATGCACATTTAAAAGGACAACCACGGTTGGTCTCAAATGATGCTTTTACTTTTTTTTCTTTTGCAAGTATGGAATCAAACGTACCATCAAGATATGGCGTAGGCATTTCATAAGTTTCAATTTGATATAACTTACGTCCCACTTCAACATTGTTCCAACCAATGCCAAAACCACCATCGTGCGTTTGCATAGGAGCATCGATATTTTGTAAAAAATTACTAACTAACTTCTCACCTGGGCCTACCCAAAATATATCAATGTAAGGATGATCTTTGGCAAACTGTTCTGCAAGTTCTGTGTCTTCAGGTATGTTAGGTCCACCGTACATAGCGATACCATTTGGATTAACATCTTTGTAATGACTCATTAGTTGATCGTTGTATGCTTGATTCCATACGTAACAAGTCAAACCAAATACATCGATGCTTTTAAACATTTCTGTATACTCTTCTACAGGTTTAAATTTATATAATGGTTCGTTAAATGTATAGTTTTCTTTTATTTGTGGAATTTTATTACAATAACTTATGAGACAGGCCGCGGCGTAAGGTAGCCACGTTTCGTGAATTACAGATATAGTTCCTAATTGTACTGTTTTCATAATGTTACTGTCCAAACCTAGATTGTTTTACACGACAATTTATAATGTTATTTATTGTTGGATATGTAGACTTGGGTCACCACTCTGTTTTTTTATTACGGTGTTAGACGATTTCCATTTGCCATTTTCACAACTTCTCCAGCACCTACGCAGTTCACGTTTTCGTGTAGTCCACGCATCGGTTATTTCTTTCCACGCTGGTGCATTCCATACCTCCATCAAAGAACGTGTGTTAAAGTTATTAAAATTATTTTTATAATGTTCTACTAGCCAGGCTTCTTTTTTTGCTAGTTGGTGTATTGATAAATCGTATTCTTCTGACAAATAGCAACAAGGCCATATTCTACCTTTTGGGTTCAAATACATTCTATGATCGTCGATGCCTCTGCAAGAAATACAAGTTTCTTCTTTTACTTTTAGTTGTTTAAAAACTTCTTTTTTAATTTCTTCAGTTTTCTTTACCTTGATTTCTTCAACTTGCTTGACTCTTTCAATTCTTTTCTCAGGTTTTTTCTTTGCAACTTTCACAGCTTCTTGATAATCTTCTTCTGGTGGTGGTTCTCTGGTTGTTACCTCAGCTGAAAAATGTGCAAACCCTAATTTTTTGGATAGTGCTTCTGCTTCTTCGACTTGATGTTCGTTATGATCAAATATTAACATTTTCCATTCTGCTAGTCCACCGGCGTTTATAAATGCTTCAACGTTACTAATTAATTTGTCCCAATCAACTTTTCTTCTATATAAATGATTAGTATCTGCTAATCCATCTATAGAAAAAGTTATACGTGTTGATCCTTTATCCCATTCAGTTGATCCTTTATTTTTAGATGTCTCTCCTAGGTTACGCCAAAAGTCTGTTGTACGTCCTCCGCCATTAGTATGTACACCTACGTTCTTAAAATTTTCAGATGCATATTGATATAGCCATTCAAATTCGGGATGCATCAATGAGTCACCATAGTTTCCGCAATACCAAACATTAACTTTATCGGCTCCTTGATGTAGATCAAACTGTTGCTTCATCTTTTCTAGCAAGTGAGTAGGTAAATGTTCCAAAGCCAAGTCTTCTATAACATCACTTGTGCCTGGCTTATGCCTAGAACAGTATGGACATCCTGCGTTACAGAAAGTCGTAGGTTCTATCTCGATAGTGTGTATATGCTGTGGTGCGATTAATGAAAACATTTGCTAGTATTTAAGCAAATTGTATTTCGAACTGTATTGGCCAATGTCCAAAATCAGATTGCTCTTTTTTACACTTAATAACATTAATATTGCTGATACTGATATTACTATTTTGTGTCGTTAATAACTTATCAAGGCTCCTATCAATATTATTATGATTAGTAAACGCATTAATATCTTTTAAATGATTTTTTATCAATCCTGATTTATAAAACTCTGTATCTTGATCAAGTTCGTCATCGGGTGAATGTAAATCTGTAATAATTAAAGTATTATCATCAATCATAGATAATAATTCTTTTCCTTGATCGTGATACATTTCCCAGGGCACAGTAGCAGAATTAAAATTAATTCTTGTATGTTTGCCTTTAAAATTAGCTGGATCTGGATAACATATTGAGGCATTAATAATTCTATATTTGCCTAACTTTAATGTTTGCCAATATTGTCCTTGGCATTCATCTGTAAGATGTGCTTTATGTTGAGCAAATCTTCCAACATCAATCTCTAGTTTATTTTTCTTGTCAATAATACACAAACCACGTTTTCCGTAATTGTTAACATAGTGATGATTGTATTTTTTATTCTTTCATCTTCTGTGTAATGTTTTTTCCATCTTTGTAAGAAATAGATATCACTATCAAATTGTAGTGCATCAACCTCTCCATTCCAACTAAACATTAAAGCTCTCATTACCAGTATTTGCTTTGCCTGTAATATAGTACTTTTGCAGGATCAACGTTTTCTCCATTGTGACTATGTTCTACTATTGCTTTAGTTGGTTTCCATACGTATGATTCATCGATGTAATAACTGTATATGTATTGCAACATATCAGACTTAGGAGAATCGTGGAATAACAATTCTTTTTCTAGTGTTAGTTTTTTATAGTCCTCATCATTAAACCAACTATTATCTCCTGCGCCGTATGTTCTTTTATGTTGAAATAATTTATTGATTGCTCTATCTTTAACATCGTGTGTCCAGTAATAATGTTTGAATCCATTTTCTTTTGCCCAAGCAATCTGATGTTTCATCATTTTAAATCCATATCGACCGTGTCTGTGTTTTTTAAGAATATGATATCTACACTTTCTAATAGATTCGGGTGTGTCTGTAATGAAACTTCTTTCAGCATAACTGATACTAGCAACTTCATCATCTACTATCGCTAACCACAAACTGCTTTTGGGATCTAACTCGTCTAGATTAAACTTTTTATGAGTATATGTGCCTGCACTACCTTCATCCCTTGCTGTCTTTAAAAACTGTTCTACAAGTTCTATATACGATGAATTATATTGTACTATCTTTTCCATTCGTCAATATCCCAATCCAGTTGCTTAAACCATTGTTTAAATTCTTTTTTGTTTTCTATTCGTTCAAGTTTTTCTTTGTTATCGTTTGGGTTTTGTCTCACTGACAATATACCATTTCTAGGAAAGGTATGTATATCTTCAAACCAAACAGTACGTTCTATATTTTTGAAATGAACTTCTCGATAGAATAAGTCTTTTATACGCCAAGCTAGATTATCAAACCACTCTTTTTTGTAAACAAACGTTTGGTCTTCTTCTAATCCGTTTATTTGTGTTTGCTTCCAGTCATCCAACACATACCATTTAAATGTTGCCCATCCTATTCCGTAACTTATAAACTGTCCAAGAACGTCTTTTCTTTTTACTAGAATAACAGGTTGATCATAGACATACTGCCAAGCATATTCACTCATCTCTGGTCCTGTATGCATTTTAAATACACAATCTTCTGGTAGTTGTTTTATTCTTTTTTTGGTTTGTTCGTCTATGGCTTTAAAGTTATTGTTTTGTGGCCAGTCAGGATAGTCTGGTTCGAAATGTTCGTATAATCTTTCTTCGTCTAGTGCAGTATGTTTAGGAAAACTGTTTGCATACCATCTAGCTACAAAACTTGTTCCACTTCTGGGAGTACCTACAATAATTTTTTTCATTAGTCATTTCCTAACGTGTTTAATGTTCCAATTATTGTATCAACCCAAGCATCTGCATTTTTTTCTTTGATAATAATGTCTGCATCATCACCATTTGCAACTATTGGCTTTTCAAACATTTGGTTTGTATCTTCAAAGTCACATTGTGCAATGGTGTCCATCCAGATAGTAAAATCAGCATTGAATATTTTTCTTGTTTCCACAGTAGGACATATGAAATCAGCAACAACGATGTGTCCTTGATTTATTTTTTTATCTGCAAGTTTTTTCATACGATGTGCTTGATTTATTCTTCCTGCTTTACTGTAATCAAAATTTTGATCTGTTTTACGAACCACATCAGCATTGATCCATTTTGCTTTTAGTATGGACGAAAGTTTTTCAGCTAGTGTTGATTTACCCGATCCGGATAAACCCATTATTAATATTTTCATTTGTTCTTTTTTATTTTTCTTTTACTGATATTAGTTTTATAAATTGGTGCCCAACATCAAATTCCCACCATTTGTGCTTGAAGTCAGCACTACCAGGATTTTTATGATGATTATTATGCCAACCTTCGCCCCACATCAGTATACCTAGAAACGGTACGTTAGTAGAACTATCTTTCGTATCGTGATTTCTATATCCAAATGTGTGAGTTAGGGTGTTTATGAATGAACCTGCATTCCATAATATCATTGCTGGAAATAGATATGCGGCGACCATCAACATCGGGTCAATTGCATACCAAGTCACAGCTATTCCTAGATGTATTAAAAAATAGTATTTGTGTAAAAACGTATGGAAGCTATCTCTGATTAACTTAATAACGTATCTTGGTTTAGGTGTGTAAAACATACTCAGCCATTGTACTTTAATAAAGCCTTTAATTCCCGGTGCGTGAGGATCACCTTCCATATCGGTGTGTCTGTGGTGTTCTTTGTGTATTGCTACCCATCCAATGCTTGATCCAGTTAATCCATATGTACCTGCTAACGTGCCAACGTAATGAAACCATTTAGGAGCTTTCCAGCTATAATGACTTAACAGTCTGTGATATGTCATAGTCATACCAAAACAGCCTGTTATAAAATATACACTAATTGCTATGGCCCAGTGATACCACGAGCCGTACATAATCATAGGTATAATTGATAAATGTGCTATAATCTGTGCAACAAATAACAACCACTGATCTCTTGTGTAGTTTCCCATTGTTTTTATCATCCTTTAAATATAATTATATTTATTGCTTTTTGCAACCATTTATATTACAATAAATAGAGTAAAATAAGGAAAAGACAAATGTATTGTGTAGTTTGGAGACATTATAAAGCAACTGGCATCTCGCCATATATTATATCAAAGTATCCCGATGAGGAAGATGCTAAACGACAGCCAGAACTAGCGAAACTTGTAAAAAAATATTCATCGTTAAGACCTATAGGTACTCAAAAATCAATGGGTGGAAAAGAAAATGCGAAACTTGGTGTTTTTTATAAAGAACAAATAGCTAACGGCAATGTTGTTACACAAAAAACAATCGATCTTGACTATAATACCATAGAAGATATATTAGTTTTTAAAGATAAACAAGCTTCAGATCTTTACTTAAAATTCTTAAGTGAAATAGACTGGACTTCGGGTGATCACGAAATAGTGGTACAGAAAGAAATTTCAAGTTTAAAAGAATTATCGGCATTCCAATAATGAAACATAAGTTCTATGTAAAAGATTGTCCATATGAGAATGTGCCTCATTACTGGATAAAAGAAAAAGTTAATTTACAGTATTATATGGATAATATGAAACCTGTTAATACTGACAAAAAATTTCTGTCTTTTAAGCAACCAAGTATTGACCTTAAAAAGGTGCAACAGTCTTGTGAATCCGCTTTTGAAAAGTTTGGGTTTTTTGGCTTCTTAAACATCTACGGATCAGAGATGTTTCGTGATCCAACATATGGCGGATTAAGTTTAGTACATAATCCACAATATCTTTATAAAGATCAAGTAGAAACAAATGCACAAACCTTAGGATATCCTCGTAACAATATGAATTTAAATTTCATATTAGAAAATTTAGATCTTTGGAAAAAGGTTATGATAGCTGAATTAGACAAAGATATCTGGAGAAAAAGTACAAAGTATGGTACTCACGTTGCATTTAAATTTCTTTTTAAAAATAATATAATTAATAAAGATGAGTACAAAGCACTTAAAAAAAAGTATCCAGATGAAAAAAAGAAAATTAAGCACGTTCTAAAAAATACCTATCAAGACAGTTGGGGATTTAATACGCCAACAGATGTAATGAATCACGAATACCTTGCGGAAGTTACAAAACTTTTTAAAAGAAGTTTTATAAGAAGTAGACTGGCAAAGCTACAGCAATTGGATAACGAAGAAACAAGAAAAAATGTAAATGAATATATGTGGCACAGAGATGATTCAATCTTTATGGAAGCAAGAATCAATTTAAGTGTAACTTCTCCTGAAGATGCTTTTGGAATGGAAATAGAAGGTGACGGTCGTTACTATCTACAACCTGGCAACTGGTATTCTTGGGATACAGGAATCACACACAGACCGTTCGCAGACAAAACAAGTCTAACTAGAACAAATTTAGTTTATGCTGTCAGTCCTTGGTTTGATTATATCAAAGAAGAAGATGCGTGGGTATCGAATGAATTCTTTGGAGAGAAACATCCGTTTGATATGTTCATCGATGGTGACATTGTTGAAGGTTTAGAATTTACAACTTAATAACTTTGATTGGTTCTTTTATTGTAGTACCGTATTCGGTATTTCCATCTTGATGTATGTAATGGTCCAATGTTTCGTTAGCTTCGCCTATGCCTAACATTAGTTCAACTTTTTGGTCAACACCTAAAATATGTTTCATTTGTTTTCTATCACTGAAACATTTACAAAAACCAGTTTTGTATCCTAGACTACCTGCCATTATATTTGCGTAACCACCACTAAGACCTACGTGCATAGAAGTTAGTTCTTGTAAGTAGGGTTTACAATCAATTTCTTTTAATTCTAGTATTCCCACATCTTGATTATAGTCTTCAGTCATTTGAGGGTCACCGTTAATATCTTGTTCCGCTTTTTTATATTTGTTAACCCATACTAAAACTAATGGAGCAAGTATTTGAGAATTAGCAATAGGACCGCTATCTGTATTATAACCTTTTGTGCAATTGTACAATCCTTGTCTAATAGACAGATCAGTTACTACTATAAGGTCGTAATAGTTAATTCCGTTTTTTGTCGGGCAGTTGTTGACTGCAAAGTTGACTATCTTTTGTGCGTGTGGCTGAGGGAATGGCACACTTAAATCCCAATTTCGCTGAGTATGTGCTGTAAGTTTAACGACTCTTTTTAATTCTTGATCTAACATTAAAAGCTATTTATTAATATTTAACTTTTAGCCCATTTTCGTTCAAGACACCACCAGCAGGCACCACAATTACCGTCAAGAATCTTTCCATCACCTTCACAACTTCTAGTAGCATTCCACAAACCTGCTATCTTGTAATGCTTGTATGACCCCCATATCCATTTTTTATCCACAGATATTAAAGGTATGTAATAAAAAGTATCTGGAGCAAACCATTTATCAGCATTAGGGTCTGTGTCCTGTAATCTTTCTAGAACAGGACTGTCACTGCTCCTTGCGTACGATAAAGCTTCTGCAACTTCAATTGGATTATTAGAGTCAGATGTCCAATGTGGCGGTAACTCCTCGCTTTGCGGCCAAGAAGTTCTACCAGATATAAACAAAGTAGGTTTATATTCTGATCCAATTTTTCTCATATGAGAATACTGAGCTGAAGTATTATTTTGATACGTGCGAAATGTACACCAAACATAGTCGTGATCAAAATCATCAAACTGTGTAGTATTAAAGATCCAACGTTGCACTTGTAGTGCGTGATAGAAGTTAAAATATCTTCTTGTCCTTGGAGCACTGGTGTATATTATAATTTTAAACCTGTTGTTCGTTTGTTTCTGGTATCGTAATATATTCCACAATAACAATGCACTATCGGCCCCACCGCTAACATTAACACATATAGTTTTGTGTTTTTCAGGAATCTCTATCCTGATAATTTTATCGTTGTAGTTACTTTTTATATTGAACATAACATTATTTAAGGTTGAAAAATATTGGAAAGTGTTATACTATAAACTATGAAAAGAATAACAAATGATATCGAAACGCCAGATGGAAAATGGAGAGTTGTAGTAAGAGAAGATGGCACAATGGATTGTTTCAATTTATATCAGATGCAAGGTAAGTACACTATGAAAGAGATCTTAGATGCTTTTTACAAATTAGAACAGGAATAATGTATGGGTAAATTTGAAGGAATTAATAGAAACTATTCATCCAAAGATGAGGACGGTGGCAAGTCTCCTCAGGAAAGAGCGAAAGAATTAAAAAAGAAAATGGATGAGTTCTTGGCCAAGGGTGGCAAAGTAGAAAAATGCAAACCAATGAAGCCTACCAAGGAACAGCTAAAGTCTTGGAAAATTTAAATGGAAGATTTTGCTAAAAGATTACGAGAAATAAGATCTGAAAAAGCAAAGCTCGATCCGTTGCGTCCTGACTTTTGTAAAACAAAAACTGATTGGTCAAAATTATTGAAGTGGTGGGAACTTACTAAAGAAGAAGGTAAGATAGAAAATGACATATGGTCAAATGGAGAAAACAAAGATGTCTAAAACGGTAGGAATCACATTTAGCACTTTTGATTTATTACACGCAGGTCATATAGCTATGCTAGAAGAAGCAAAATCACAATGCGATTATCTTATAGTTGGTCTACAAAGCGATCCCACAATAGATAGACCTGATACAAAAAACAAACCTATACAAACTATGTTCGAAAGATATGTGCAATTGAAAGCATTAAAATATATCGATGAAATTATTCCTTATCAGACGGAACAAGACTGTGAAGATATTTTATCAACATTACCATTAGATGTGCGTATCATTGGAGATGAGTACAAAACCAAACCATTCACTGGATCAGAAATTTGTAAAAAAAGAAATATCAAAGTTCATTTCAATAAACGTGAACACAGATTTAGTTCAACTGATCTAAGACAACGAATCGCAAAGGCAACATAATGGGTTACTACGACGACAAGCACGGAACCAAAGAAGAAGTTTTAAAAGAATTAGAAAAGCATTGGCAACCAGAGTGGATAAAAGAAAAAAATATCTACGATTGGCTCAACGATGAAACCACTATTCCTTATCTAGAATTAGACGTATATGGGAATATGCCTTGGACTGAAATATTTAAAGAAGCACAGGCAGTCAAAGACCAGTGTGTGGTGCATAGAGAATACTCCGGGGGCGGAACGTGGCTGAGTGGTTGCTTACACGGTTTGGGTACAGAATACACCAACACCTGGGACAGCTATGATGAGTTCAAACATTTAACAGAAGATCAGGTTGAATACAAGTGGACGAAGTTATCCGAACAATGTCCTATCACTACAGAATACTTTAGAGATGTATTTCCTTTTAGGGAATATAAAAGATTGAGATTTATGTGGGTGGAACCAGGCGGTTACATTTTACCACATAGAGACAATGACCAAAGAACACTTTCACCGGTGAACGTTTCAATCTACAATCCAATTGAATGTGAGTTCAGATATAAAAATTGGGGTACTGTGCCTTTCACAAACGGTAGTGCCTTTTTGATCGACGTAGGACAAGAACACGCAGTCTGGAACAGATCAAACGAAGCAAGGTTACATATTATCTGCCACGGCAAAAGAAAAAATCCGGACTGGAAACAGTTGTTATTGAAAAGTTGGCAGAAATTTGGCTATGGTAAATATTAGCCTAACAAGGAGCAATAAGATGATTAAAGAAGCATTAATTAAAAAACTTGAAGGTGACGTTGCAATGGCAAGAGCCGATCTGTTGACTTTTATGCAACAACCAATTGGTGTAGCAGAGCATATTGATTATGTCATTACAGCTGAGAAGAAACTCGAAGCATTAGCCACAGCTCAAGATAAATTAAATTCATTACTAAACATAGACAAAGACTAAGAACTTACAAATAGTATCTACGTAGGAATAGAACTAAAGTTCTATTGTACAACGTTCGTTAGTTTCTTTTAGATTTTTTATTATATCAATATTGATAACTGTGATATTTGTATGTGTTTTTTTATTCCACTATTAGCTGATTTGGCCATACTTCACCCAGTTAAGGGTGAAGAACTATCTTACTATTAGAGATTACTCACTATTAGAGATCAGTCATCTAACTTGCGGATCCTAAAGAGGCGGTTGGCCTATACCCCTATCAATCCTACTTCATCCAACGGAACCTACACATATCCAAAGTTAGCTGTCTATGTATAAGATAATGGTTGCATTCTTTTTCTAGCAGAGCCATTGTCATTTGTGCCTGAGTTAACACTTGCCTTGCATCGTGCGATTCGCCTGTGTTGTTACACCGTAACTCGCGTTTTGTAGAGATGCTATATTGCCTATATTTGCCTGAATTATTCTGCCTATGTGTTAAATTACGACAGATAAGGCACGATAGTCAACCTTTATTTTCCAACTTTATTAAATCTCTTGCTTTTGTGCGATAAATTTAGTAGTATTAAAGTATGAAAAAGAAAAAGAAACAAACCAAAGTAAGTAAAGTACTCAGAAAAATCTTAAACAATATACCAATCACCCACAAAGAATGGTTAGATGGATATTGGAAGTGGAGAAAGAAAAATGAGCAGTCTAGATCCGCTAGATAATGAATGGGACTACAAAGACTGTCGTTTAGAAAACAACGGTGTGATACCAAAAACGTGTGGGTATAATAAAACATTTAGATACAAGATAAAACTGCCAGCACACGGAGTACAAGGAGAATATCTAGATTGGTGTAGCCAGTACTGTAAAGGAAAGTTTGGTTGGCACTTTGAACCAACTAATGAACAATATGATGACTACGAACCAAACACACATTGGAACGATGAACAAGCTGTTATAAGTTTTTCTAAAAAAAAAGAAGCATTTTTGTTTAGTCTTTACATAAAGTAGTTGCATAAACATATTTTTGGTTGTATAATAATAGTATGAGTGGCAAAAAGTCAAAAACAAAAGGTAAATCTTACGAACGAGATATTGCGAATCTTTTAAGTGAGATGTATAACGAATCATTTACAAGGGTTCCGCACTCTGGTGCGTTTATTGGCGGACAAAATTTTTCAAGAATAGAAAAGTT
>Ga0181412_1000431_pt1 | contig 18080 bp, 27 predicted proteins | sample 35SPOviralmetaG_FD_130113 | JGI IMG/M metagenome (GOLD analysis project Ga0181412, IMG submission 130113) | Marine viral communities from the oligotrophic San Pedro Time Series (SPOT) site, San Pedro Channel, CA, USA - 35 SPOT_SRF_2012-08-15 | ecosystem: Environmental > Aquatic > Marine > Strait... | reverse complement strand
TTGTAAACAACACTATAATAACCTTTATTTAAATTAGCTTGCCTTATATCGTATTCAGGTACATTTAATATATCATACGTATAATCAGCACTTGAGTCTGCTGTTGTATATTTTAACTCGTATGGTGGTAGTGATTGTATTAGATTTCCAGATGAATATATATGTGTTTCTACAAACGCATTATCCATTATATTTTCCGATGGTGGAAATTGTGTAGCACTATCTGATGGTAGATTTAACCTAACCAGCTTTGATAAATCTAGCGCAGAAAAAACAGGCACACTATCTATTGGTGTTTTTGTATCTGTTACTATATTTGGGTTTTGAAATCTATCTATCATTTTAAGTTATATTTGTAATCTGTATGAAGTTTGGGCTTGGGTTTGTAAATTGATTGGATGCATTCCAATCTCCAGTTAATTTAAAAATACCAATGATTTCACCAGTTTGATTTATTTGTAATATACCACCCGTATTAGTAGCATTATTCCAATTAGATGATATATCAGCTTTGAGATTACCTGGTATTGAATTCCACCCAGTACCTGGTTGGGTATCGGTTACTATCTTTTGAAGTAAATCATCATCAGCCGCATTTAGTTTAGTGGATAGATTAGTATCTTTTAATTCATCAAACGATTCTATTAAAACATAATTATTAGCATAAGTTCCAACATATGGTATTGTAGTACCACTATCCGTATATAGTTGAGTTCCAGCTGTTAATTGACCTACATAATAAACGGTGTTCTTATTAGAAGTATTAACTATAATAGGTTCTAATACGTGTTTCCATTGATTAGCTGAAATCCCAACAATAAGTGGGGCTATGAGTGGTCTAAGTGTTTCTTTAAGCCTTCGCCTTGCACCTTGATTACTTTGGTCGATATAGTTATTATTACCATCACCATATATCACCATCTCAACTGTATTGGATACTTGCTGTTGCTGTTGTATCTCAGCATCACTTAAAACTAAATCCAAGTCCACAAAATTATTACTTACTACAGTTGGTTGTAAATCTGAAATATCATTTATTAATTCATCCGATGCTAAATCAATAACATCATTATATTTTTCAGTTTGGTAAAATGTAGTTTTTGCAGCAATTCGCTTTAACCCATATTCCAAAGTTGAATCACTTGGTAAGGTATACGATATTATCTGGTCAGAAAAGTTCTTTCTGATTACTCGTCTATTTGCTAATAAATCATATATGTTTATTGGTGTATTTGGCATTATCTAACTACTTTAAATATGTATCCATTATCAAAATATTCTTTTCTACCACTTCTATCAACTCTAAATTCAAACTTATAGAATCTTTCAGCTTGTAGTGTATTGAATCTAAAATCAAAGTAATTGCCAGTTGAATCACAACTTACCTTAGTATACGTTGTATCAAATGGTATCAACACTAAATTAGTTTCAGCATCTCTTACTTGATAATAAGTAGTTTGTGGTAGATACTTTATGGTTGAATAAGCAGATGATGTTGAAAAAGTTCTTGTTGGATATCTATCCCTACCAACTATTCTAATTTTAGCAATTGATTCTTCTTTGTATTCAGATAATAAATTCTTAGGATACATAACTATATTTTCATTTGTTAATTCTTGCAAAGATGCAGTTACAAATGATGAATCATCCCACCTAGCTTCCAAAGTTGGAACATATATAGTATGTGTTTCATTTGAAAAGAACTTTGATGAACCATATCGTATAGAACCACTTTCTTGGGTATCTGGTCTTTTTATGATAAACCCACTATTAACACGTGAACCACTTAACCAATCTCTAACATATTCACTTATTTCAACTTTCAAATCGCTAGTTGATTTGTTAAACGTTTGTGAATATTGTGTATTATTAACAGATGATGTATACCAAGTACCACCACCATCATTAATTATGGATGAACCAGTAGTGCCAGTAGCAAATGAACCAGTCGACCATTTAAAACTATCATTTCTAAATTGCCAAGAACACCCATTCGTTACGATTGGATTATAATGGAATTGACCGATACCCTCAGTCCAACTTTGTGAAACTTGATGTATATCCAATTGATATTCTGATTGGACTTCATTTTCTTCGGTAGATGTTAGGTTAAGATAAAACTTAGCATTTGATGATATATCACCATCTACAATTGATTGTGATATGTTCGAAATATCAAATTGTACCAATATTCTACTATTACCAATGAAAGTTTCTTCTGTTTCTTCATCATAAAACTTGGTTACCTCTAATATTTCATCGACACCGGTGTTCTGAGCTCTACGAGTTGTTTGCTCATATATCGTTGAATCTTTTTGTCCGTATATTCTAAATATCATTTATTTACCTTTTAAAAAGTTTGTGGTATAACTCTACCACGAATATCACTATTTGGAAACTTAACTTCAAAAACTGATGGGTCTTTTGGTGGATATATAATACCTTGCTTTGATGCCAGTTTTATACTATATTTATTTGGCGAATAACTACCATTAAATTTATTACTGATTTGTAAACCACCAGCACCATTTATATCTGGTCTTACAACCGATAGTACACCATCGATACCATCCAATAAAACATAAATTTTAGATAAATATATTGGTTCGTTTATTCTCCAATTATCTATATTGAAATATTCCTTTAGTGCATCAATACATCTTAGTAGAATTTCATTAGCATTGTAATTTGGTAACGTTATTATTTCAAAATCAACTGCTATATTTACTATAAATGCGTTTTTAATATTTACAGCATCGGTTAATATTCTATGATACGATATATAGGTTCTTAAATTATCTTTGGTAGCGGGATTTAATTCAGTTAATATTTTATTATTATCATACCCCAATGTATATAAATTAAGTGCCAGCGGGTTGTCAATTTCAGTTGTTGTTATCTGACCTTCACTTTCTACACTTTGTAACTGACAATCTTGTGTTATATATGCTTTTGCTACTGAACCAAATTGTGGTGGTAAAGCATAACATCTCATTAGGTAATCTTCTCTTGTTACAGTTCTGTTTTGTGCTCCGAAATATGCCATAGCATTATTACGAATTTCTTCCATCGTTTCTTCACTTCTAGCACCACGAGCTGGTTCTTGGTTAGTTGTGGCAACTGAACTACGTACAAATCTAACTAAAGAATCATCTAACTGATTTTCGTTTTGGAATGTTGTAGTTATGCTTGTTACGTTTGTTAAGTCTTTAGCAGGTACATTATCAGCTATACCATTACCAACTAAATATTCAACAGTTAATGTTGTATTGGATGGCGCAACACCATAAGTTTTTGTATATAAAAAGTTTGATGGGTCAATACCTTGGTCTAAATCACCAACCACATTATATAGAGCTGAACCAACGTTATCTGGATTTGGTATTATTTCTTCATCAGCATTAGATGATATACCTGCCCCAAATTGGATAACAGCCGAATCCTTATCTTCAAATCTAGTTGTAAATCTCTTTGGAACTTTTTTTAACTCTAAAAGATATGGCGTATCACCACTATATGGAAAATATTCAGTAGAATTATCTTCATTGTTTTCAACTTGCTCAAATACTGTATTTTGTGCTAAGTATGGTACTTTAGTCCAAACATCAGCATCACTATCAGTTATTTTTGTAATTCTAATAATATCATCATCTTCAATTTTTATCTTATCATATATTCTTGGTGAACCAAAAGTAAATGTTGATGTTTTAACAGTACCACTACTAGCTTTTATATTCTTTTTTAAAAGATAATATGTTGGTTGATTTGTAGTGTTATCAATCTGATAAACGGTTACTTCTGTAGGGCTGAATGATGATGATACTGAAAAATCTATAAGTTGAGTAGTTCTAAATTCAACATCTCTAAAATCAGTAGACCCGATAACCATTCCTTCAGCTATAGTCATGGCATATGAAAAATCAGGCTTTACATTATCACCACTTCCCTTTGCCGGTACTAACTGAAATACATCCAAATCAACAGTAGCAGGTACAACATTCTTTGGTTTGTAACCATATGCCGCAGCAAGATTAAATAGATTAGCTTTTTCTTCCGCCGTTGTAAGTAATGATTCTCTAAGTTGTGTATCTGTATAAAATGATAATACATCACCAACATAAGATGCCATTTCTATAAACATCATACCCGGTGATGATTCATTAAAATCATTATATGTATTTGGAAAATAAGTTTTAGCAAAATCTATTAGGTTTTTTCTAAACTGTCCGAAATCCCTACCAATTAAACTAACATCCCTATTTAATGTTTCATATTTTTTCTTTGTTGGCATTATAGTTCCTATTCTATTATTGTATTTCCAGCTGAATCTACAAAGATTATTATTTGTGTATTAGCTCCTCGCTCAGTAACTCTAAAAGATAATTCTATTCTTACTAAGTTTCTATCAAAATCCGGCTGTATTAATATATCATCTATTACTATATATGGTAACCAAAATCCTATATCATCACGTAATGATTGTTCTAAATTTACTTCTAAAGAAGAGTTCATTTGTTCAAATAATAATGATGGTATATTAGAACCAAAATTAGGTTGAAATACACGCTCACCTTTTCTAGTTAATAGTAAGTTTTTAAGATTGGATATTGATTGTTCTTCAGTAGTATAGCTTAAATTAAATAAACCACTACTTTTACCAAATGGTAAAGTTATACCAACAGCAACATCCTTATTTAAATCTAAAGGATTATAGAAATATTCTTTCCGTTGTGCCATTTATCATTTCCCTTTTTTGGCGTTTATCTTTTTCATCAAAGATGAATAGTCACGTGTTAATGCTTCACCAACTTTAGTTCCTTCCAAATTTACATCCATCGGTCTACCATCTGGGTCAACGGTTGGTGTCATATTATTAACGGTAGGCGTTCCGCTATTATATCCTAACATTTCAGCCATAGCACCACGATTAAAACCTTGTGCTTGTTGGGATGTAAACATATCATTACCATTTATGTTCTGCCATTCATCAGAATCATATGTTTCAGTCAATATCTGATTAACCATATTATCTTTTGAGAATTTAATCGGTTTCTTAGACTTAGGTTGTTTAGTTTCTAATATATGGGAAACATCTAATGGGTCAAGCTTTGGCTGTTTAACTTTAGGTTGTACATTCTTAGATTCGTTAAGTAGTGATTTGAATTCTTCTCTGACTACTTTTCTAACTATACTTTCTAATAATTTAGCTATTTGTCTTGGTTTCATAGTATTACTTTTGTATATAAATATCAATCAGTTTTAATTTATTACTGTTCCATATTATTTATATTTTGTAAAATTGTCTGAATATTTTGTTTGATGGTTGTACTTTCAATCTTATTTGATTCAGATTTAGTTTTTGATTGTATGAATGATGTAAAGTTTATCAATGGTTGATTTCCTAATTGTGTAAGTACTTGTGATGTACTTAATGATTGAGCTATACTGCTAGATTCATCATGTGCTTTTTCCACATTTCCATTTAACTTAATAACTTCATCTATCAGCGTTTTTAATTGTGTAAACAATTCATCCATATCCATAGCCCAATTAGGTGTACATATGTTTACGGATTTATCAGCTGATAGTATTATATAATCGGATTTAGAATTTAGTAAGATTCTATCAGATGATAGGATTATGCTAGGATTATCAAATTGTGATTGTACATCAACACCTCTACCAATATTACGTTGTGATGTTTGTATTCTAACCCTTTGTGATGTTGTTAACCAAATAGATGATAAGTCATCATCTATATTTTCAATAGTAAATTTATTGTATTCACCACTTTGAGCTCTACCATTTGATATTATAGTGATTGGGTCTGATTCATTTGATGTTGACCATGTGGGTCTTTTGGTAGTTTGTGTTGTAGATGGTGTATATCCAAATCGGATAGAATGGCCAAACCTACCTTCAATTAAAACATCACCTAAGAATGGTTGTAATGGGCTAACACCAGATTCTTCTATAAAACCCTCACCTAAATCATTTGAAGTATCATCTGTATTAGCAACATTTGGCGTACCGCTTGACGTGTTATCATAATCGTTATTATTTGATTCCGATGGCTGTGGTGCTATAACTGGTGGTAACGCATTATTATTTGGGTTTAATTGAATTGATATGGGATTCATATAGTATAATCTTGAATCCCTAGTAGCCCCATTAGCATTAACACCAATGCTAGGGAATAGTAGAACTAATTCACCTAGTATTGGTAATCTTTTTATATTTGTATCTAATGGATACGCTTTTCGAAGTAATCCAGAAGAATCGGATATAAGAACATCTATACTATAAATTTCATTTATATCTGAGTCTTTTAGATTTATATTTTTAATTACTCCGGTTTTAAAATTCATTAAGACTCCATATCTTTTAATGAATCAATTTTATCATCAATTATTTTAGCGTTTTCTAATAATTGTTTTTTTTCTTCATCGGATAACCCAAACGAATCTTCCATATTAGATGATGAGTCTTTAAGCATTCTTTGAATTATTGCCGCTAGTTTTACAATCTGGTCATCATTCTTTACTGCGATTTCCATATATTCTTTAATTAAAGGTACTACAACGGTAGCATCATTTATATCCTTAACCAACGGCTCTAACTGACTTATTAGTAATTTTATCTGTCTATCTTTCTTTTTTGAATTTGAATATATATCAGACATTATATCTGAAAATGTTTTTCCTTTGAAAAGTTCGGTATCCTTATCCATATATATCCTTTAATTTGTATTCAGGATTTAAATATCCATCTTTATTGTACTCAATTAATAATTCAGTATATATCATTTTTAACTTACCAACTACCTTTGTTATGTATTGTGTATGTACATTAGTTCGTTCTCTTATAAGTATATATAAAGCCTTCTTGTTGTAAGAATATAAATCAGCTCTAGCTCTAAATAGTTCATTTATACTATCAGCTATCTTTTGGTCACGTTCTTTTGAAAATATATCGAATAAATTAATATCAATATAATCAACGTATTGGTCTATAAAATCGGATTTAGATTCTACTTGATTATTACGTGTAACCTCATTTGTTATATTACGTGTGGTATCAATCATAGATATATCAGCCTTTGCTTTCATTCTAGCATAGTTATTATTATTTTCATTAAATAAATAGTTTCTAGCTATTACTGTAAAATATGAAAATGCCTTACCTTTACCCTTAGTGAACTTATGTATTTTTTCATTAAGAAACGCAACCACATTAGCCTTTACATCTTCATATGATACATCGAAGTAGTAAGTTTTCCAAGTATGTATAGAGTTTTCTGCTAATTTATCAAATGCGTTGTGTATGAATCTATTGTAAATTTTATTCCTAAGTCTATCATCTTCACATTGATTGTAAGCTATAATAGCCATTTCGGTTATTTTAGTAAAATACCGCTTACCCGTTTTCTTCCGTGCCATCTATATTATACTTTTCGTTAATAGTATTTATTGAATTTTTTAATTGCTTAAATACATACCCAGTTTCATCATCTGATTCAAATGAACCAAGCCTATCTAGTTTGATTATTTTATTATAAGCTGAATCTAAATCATTATAAATTGATAATAATAATTCATCCGTTTTATTTAATTCATCTTCAATTTCTTCATATTTTGTTAGTATATTATAAAGAGCATAAAGGCATATCGCGAATAATGTAAGTACTACTATCAATATTGTTACTGCAAATTCCATATTAAACTTCAGTTGTGTTTCCAAATATTGATTTAAAATCAACTTTATCTGGCATTTTAATATCTTTTAACTTTTGTTTCTTAGTTGGTCTACCACCCTTATTTAAACTATTAGATACTTTTGATTGTTTAAGTTTCAACCATCTTTCATTTTCATATCGCGCTGCCATAATATCAGCCTGATGCATTATAAATGGTAGCGATGTTTTCAATGAATTATCTTTATTATATGATATAAAGTATTCTTTATTACCATCATCATATAAACCATCGGTTAATTTGATACTTAAATATTCTATTTCGGATATTTTGATTCCATAATGGTTTAGTAACCAAAAAGTTCTATCATTAAGATTCATAAAGTGCATACTAGCGTTTGTTTTATAAATCTTTCCTTGATTTTCTATATGCCATTGTGAATCATTTGGAATGTACCAACTATCTGTATCATTACCAACCTTGCCCAAATCATGATGTAATGCAGTAAATATTACAGTTTCTTTATCATAATCACCAATACCCATACCCATTTCAACATACAAATCATATACCTTTATGGCATTACGTGTAACTCTAAGTACATGGTCAATATACCCACCTGCGAATGCATTGTGAAAATGAGCGGTGGATGATGCTGGCGTAAGGACTATTCGATTCTCTAATAAATCATACATATTGTTTAAGGATTCCAACCTACTACCACTAAAGGTATTATTGATTAGTTTTCTAAACTTAACGTAATTTTCTTGTATTGTTGTTTCATCTAAAATGTGTACCATAACTTTTATTTTTTATTTTTTAATATTGATAATAATTCACTTTCTCTATAAATGTGATATGTTTTTCCACCATTCTTATGTTTAAAGCCAGTACCATCTAATAATACAGTATCTCCAACTTTAACACTCATTGGTATTTTATTACCTGTATGTGTAAATAATCCATCACCAACGGCAATTACCTCACCCGTCATTGTTGTTTCTGAACCAGATGGTTTGTAAAGACCACCCTTTGTTTTTTCGTCGTAACGTTTTACTATTTCAATCACAACTCTATCCCCTAAAGGTTTGTATTCCATTTCCATAATTATATTATTTTATCTACGATTCCTAATTCTAAAGCTTGGTTTGATGTTAAAAAGTAATCAGTTTGTTGATTATCTGACCACCACTTCTTATCTTTTTTAGTACATTCTTCCATTATACGATTACAATCATCTTCCAATTGTTCTGCGAATTTAGCATTGGATTTTACATCTGATAACTTACCTGCTGTAAATGATGATAATTGATGTACCATTATTTTTGAATGTTTGGATACTGCTCTTAGTCCCGTACCTGCTGTTAATAGTAAAGCCGCAGCAGACATAGCCATACCCCTACATACTATATTTGTTTTAACACCATCATTATCTAATGTACGAATGTAATCTATCAAACCCAATGTTTCAACAACATCACCACCACCAGAATTAAGTAATATGGTTACCGATGTTAAGTTTGGATTAATCTTTCTAAGTAATCTACATTTGGATATAACATCAAATAACAGTCCCGGTTCTATTAAATCATTAATCATAATGATATTATCAACTACATCAATACCATAATCCAATTCTCTGAATTCTTGAAACCACTTACTACGCTCATCTGAATTTGTAGTTGTGTAATTTACATTCATTTCAGATTCATTCCCATCGTTATAAAGAGTCATACTACATATTTTTTTTACAATTTATTAAATATACGAAAAATTATTTAAAAAACAAAATTTATTACATATTATTTTCGTTGAATCTATCTGAATCTGAATAATTTTTAAAATTAGGGTCAGTATGTTTTTTAGGTTTTGTAATCTTAGGGTTTGGTGTTTCTATTTGTTTTTTAATTTCTTTTTTTTTATCCAATACTATAGGTAATTCTTCTACATCATCATCAAAATCTTTAATTATAATTGGATTTATTTTTTTAGGTTTATCTGTATATGTTAATTTGTTAAGAGCTAAAACCATAGCTATAGCTAATGGGTCGAATACAAAAACGATTAGTAAGGTAAACCAATTTACAACAGTATCCATTGGTTTATTTGTTATTTTTGATAGATATCGAAGTGTACCTATTTCAGCAGTAACTTCTGAATTGGATTGAACTTTTAATATCTTAAAATCAATATTTGTAACAGAGTCGGCTAAACTTTCTATTTTTGTAGAAATTACATTTCGTTGTTCTTTAGATTCTAGTAACTGACGTTCTAAAACTCGGCGTGTTGATGATGATGTAGTCGTTATTATTTGACCAGTTTCTCTATCTTTATATTGAATAACATTGTTTGATAAGCCTTTAGATAGTTCTGTTATAGATTCAATCAAATTTTGCTTTTCAACTATTAACATTGATAGTTGATTATTGTATCTATCTTTTTTAAATTCCAATACTGATATATTTTTATTTAAGATAGCTAATTCATCTGATGTTTTTTGGTATGCTGATGTTAAGAAACCATATATACCAGCTGATGTTATAATCATTAATACGAATATCGATAATGTTAGATAGTATTTTACCCAGCCCGCAGTTTTCCAATGATTGTGTAAATATGATGCAACTATTAATTTAGAAAATTCTAAAGAACTAGCTAAGATTATTACTTCATTTTTAGCACCGGCAAATAATGAACTAAGTCCAAAAACAGAATAATATGCAGCTGATGTAGCTAGCATAAACGTACTTATAAACATTATGAAAATAAAAATGTTTCTTTTATTAATGGTTTTTTTCATTTTATTAGTTTTATTAAATTTTAAATCTGTATTTATAAATAAACTATTTATTTTATAATATAGCAAAATATTATTAATGGGATAACCCCATCAATAATAATTATTAGAATAATTTAAATAAGAAAAAATAATTAAACTAATCATAAACAAGCCTACGGGATAGTTATATCAACTTCACTCCTGTATTTGATTAAACATAGTTCTTTAGCCTTAGCCTCCAGCATTACATCAACATTATTACCATAAGTATTAATATATTCAGATATATAATCTGAATGTGCTTGGGGTTTAATCTTATTATTAGATTCGTGTAATGATTTAGATTCAGAATAATGAGCAACAGGTGTTATATCACCCCAAGTAGATATCGCAAGTTCTAATGCTTCTTTCTCAGTAAGACCACCCGTATTGAATCTATGATGGTGGTAATCAAATACTATTGGTATACCAATCCTATTGTGTATGTACATTAAATCTTTTACAGAGTACATGGATGCCTTATCATCGTTTTCTACAGTAAGTCGAGTTTTAACTGAGTCCGGCAATCTTTCAAAGTTTTTACAGAACCTATCCATAGCGGATTTCTTATCACCATACACACCATTACAATGTATATTGATTTTGTTGTAAGGAGTCCTACTCAATCCCATCATATCAAAAACTTCACCATGTACAGATAAATCCGTTATAGTATTGGTAACAACATTATCCTTTGGTGATACCAGTACGTTAAATGGGCCTGGATGGCTCGTTATTCGTTGATTATACTTTTTTGATAATAACCCAACGCCATTAAGTAAACGTTGTATTTTAGAGTAATCTGGAAGCTCTGATAGTTTATATTCAGATGACCAAGGAAATAGATTGGATGACATCCTAAAAAAGTGGATATCGTTCTTATAATTCCACTTTATAATCTCTATAAGGTCACGAACATTCTGTAACCCCAGCTCAGAAGCATAACGAATACCTTTCGATTTAAAGGTTCGTTTTATCATACCACGATTTGTTGTGATACCATCCTTCCGTAAATTCATATTAATACACGCATAACCTAAATTCATAAATAAAAAATTTAAAAAGTTAAAAATAACAATCTACACTATATTATACGATGTCTAGCTTTAAAATGTTTCATTAAATGGCATAAAAAAAGGGAACTTTTTCAAGTTCCCAATTGTTAAGTATATTGTTCACATTCAATATCTGTTATCTCATTTACAAAGTAGTAGTAAGGTTCTTTTTTGAATACAGTATCAACATCAAGCCATTCTTTCCAAGTTTCTATAATAGGATTATGGTCAATATTAACTTTACGTATAACTGAAAACATTTTATCAGATACTTTTATAACTTCTTTTCCAAACATTACTTAACTTTAATTTCAATATTTTTTTTACGTTTCGCTTCGAACTTAGGTATTTTTAAATCCAAAACACCATTCGTAACAGATGCGCTAGCTTTAGATAAATCCCAATTACTACCAACTTTATAGGATTTATTTATCTGCCTATCAGTACATTCACCATCAATAGTAATAACATTATGTTCGGCTGATATATTTAGATTATCCTTAGAGAATCCAGGTACATCTAAAGTTACATTTAAGTTATCATCATCAACCTTATAATTAATCGATTTCATACAAGGTAATCCATTACTAAATGATTGTTCAAAAACATCAAAAAGTTCATTGTAAATTCTATTTTTTGTTAAAAACATAGTTTATTAATTTAATTAAGTTTTAAAATTTAATTATATATATTCAATTTATGTACCATTGTGTTTTTTATGACAAATTGTCAGTTTACACATATAGGATTTGATTTACCTATCATAGTAACTGACATTATAACATACCCGCTATCTAAATATTCTATTTTACAATCCGATACGAGCACCCCATTTTCCATCATAAGATTTTTGATTGATGAAATTGATTCTAAATTTTTACCTGTAAGACGTATAACGGTGTGCTTATCTGCTAATTTAAATTCATCAAAGTTGATTTTTTCACCATCACCCATATCATCATCGATATCATCATCCATATCATCTTCTTCAAATTCATCATCTATAAACCTAAACGAGTACTTAGATAACATAATTTCATATATATACATCAACTTATCAGCATTAGTCAGTTCACTAAAAAAATCAAATTCGTCAGCATCCCAGTAGTCATTACCATTAACCATAATCAAGCCTTTTTATTTTTGTTATTTAAAATTATTGATTTAACTAACCACGTAACATCCATACCTGAAATCAAGCTACTAAAATATTCGATATGTTCTAACAAATATAATTTTAACTTATGGGATAAGACTTCAGTATCGTTTTCACTTTTTAGAATTTCCTTTATTTTTATTTTATGTTCATCTAACATTTCCATATAAATAGATATTGTACATTTAATATTTATTATCTAAAAACGGTATATCATCTTTATTTATCATATTTAAAAACTCCAAACCATCTTTAGATAATTTAAATAGATTGTTACCACTATTAGTCATAACAGTTTGTGAATAATAATCTAAAATTTTGGTTAGTATGTAATTAAACATATTAACATATTTTTTATTACTATCATTTAACATTTTACTAATATTAGAAATCATCTTTATAGAATAATCACAACTATATTCTTTTAAACCATAATCACCTCTATCAAATAGGGCATACATTATAGTATTACTTTTAGCAAGTATTATAAAATCTCTACTTTTTGAGTACGAATCATTTAAATTTAAAGAAACACCAAAGGTATCTCTGAAAGATACTAATTTAACATAATCTATCAGTAATTCTTTGAATTCATCTGTCATAACCCCAATGCTATTTTTTTAGTATGAATTGATAATGCGTTTTCTAAAGTATTTATAAGTTTTTTAATTTCATATTCAGTTAATTCAAATTCCTTATTTGAAACCGATAGTGTACCAATTGGAACTGATTTATCTCGGAAATTATTTTCGTTGATACCACCATTTGGTGAAAAATCAATACTTGAAAAATACTTACCATATGCAGTTTTTTGCTTATCCCTTAAGTGTTTTGGTGTAGCAATTGAATGATTGATATAACCTTTTAAATTTTTCTTACGAGCCATTTTATTTTATTTAAACGTTAACTATTTTATATAAATATCATTTTGTTTTATTACGACCGGAAATTCTTTGAAATTTTTTATTAAAGTTTTCCAGACTCATTTTTTTCGGATGTGTTCTTTGTATGTTTTGATTAGTTTTTATTATAGAATCAAACCAATACCAAGCCATATGTGATGTTTTTTGCGGTGGTATCATATATTCATTGTGTAATTTATTACCTTCACCATCTAAAACATAATATTTACCATTATGTATATGAACTTTTGACTTTGGGTACATATTCATTACTCTTTTTTTTATTCTACGTAGCTTATTATTAGATATTTCCATTTTTGTTATTTTTTAAGAATGATTTAGTGACTCCAATGTGGATGTAAACACTATTTTTTGAATCGGTATTGATATTATCATAAACCTTTAAATCTTCAGTTTGAACTGTATATGTACCTTTTGAAACATCTATAATTTTACCAACTTTGAATTTTTTAAAAGTACTTACAACCACAAAAGAACCACAATTAAAATCCATACAATCCCCTAATCTATTACTTTAATAATCTTAGTATCCGTAACTGATGATACTTCAAAATCAACCACACCGTTTCTAAATTCAGTATGAATTTTTGCTTCAACATCAGTAACCGAAACTCCGTTTACTAAATACTGCTCTACAACTTTTTTTTCTTTACCATTTTGGTCTGTAATCAGAACCTTTACTTTTGCTATGTAATAAGCCATAATTAATTATATTTTATGTTAAATTTATTAAATAATGTATCTTCATTAATAAGTTCATACGAACCATTGCATTCACCTAATTCAAAATCTTCAACAACTAAATGAAAATATTGAACCATACGTTCACCATTGTGTTGCCGGCCCGCCGGAATTATTATTATATATATAGGTAAATCTTTGTTTATATAAGTTTTGAATCGACGTGGTCCTATTTCAGTTTCATCTTTATTATAGTTAGACCGTAATGATTCAAAATAAGCTTCATCCATTTCAATCCAAATAGATTCACCAAATAAAAATTGCTCCATTTCTATTACCTTTTTAATCTTATCATCCATAGTTATTTATTTTAGTTTATCAAATATTATAGTATCATCAACAGAATATGTTGTTTCACCATCATCATTTTTAGATTCAACTAACAAACCTCTATCAACTAATGAATCAATAGTATTCCTTAAATTACCATCAAACACTTCAGTATAAATATTATTTACAATAGAATCCAATTTTGTAAGTGCATCTAGTTCTGTTAATGGTAGTAGTGATTTGTAAAGTCTACTTTTAAATTTAAATTTATCAATAAACGGGTTATCGAAAAGTAAGTTACCTTCGAATTCAGTTATAACTTCGTTGGTTACTTCTTTTGCTAATTTATCATGCATAATATATAATATATAAAGAATTGGTGTTTCTTTTTAGAAACACCAATTCAAATTAAGAAATAATTATCTAAACGGATTATCTACGTTATCAGTATTAAACAAATTCGTATCGCCATCTGAAATACCTACAAACTTTTGAACAAATTGTTTGATGTACAATCTTTCCGATTCAACCCCACCACAATCATCAAATAATGGGTAAACTGTAATCTCAGCGGATTCAGCCAAGTTAAACCCATCATCAATCAAAGAACCAATTTCAACAGCCGTTCTGGTAGAAAGTGAATTAGTAAGTTGTGGTGCTTCCTTTTTAACTTCACTACGAGTCATTGTAGTTATCTCAGATATGGATTGTAAAATCTTTTCATCAACATTAGGATACAACATTGTAAGTAGTGAATGTTCTTGTTCAAGATTAAGAGTATCCATCTCTATAATTGTGAAACGGTCAATCATAGCCCGGTCCATTTGACGAGTTGAAGTATATTCATTACCAATGTTAGCGGAAGCGATGAACGAAACACCATCAGCAACTTTAACTACAGGTGAATTTGCCGCCTCATCTAATCTAAGATATCGTTGTCCATTATCCAATACGGTCATTAGAATGTTATGAGCCTCAGGATGTGCTCTGGAGATTTCATCTAATACAACTACAGTATTCGGAGTTTGTATTGCTTTAACAAAAGGTGATGGATTAAACACCGTACCTTTGGTATTATCAAATTGAGTATTACCAATCAGAGTAGTTCGGGGGTCTTGCGTAGAACCAAGATTGAAGATTTCCATATTATACCCATCAAGTGCGTTAGCGGCCGCCTTTGCTGCCATAGTTTTCCCACAACCAGCGGGTCCGGTCATCATAATATTTTTACCACGCAATATGTTACGGATAAGATATTTCCATTTAAGTTCACTCATAAATAACATCTTAGGTTTTAAATCCTTAGCTTCAGAGTGAATGAAGTTCAAAATGTTTTCGTTAGATGGTGGTTTAACTGATGTATTTTCTACAGGCGTTTCAGTTATTTCAACATTAACATCATCGGAAATATAATTACTATTAATACCATACTCGATATTGTATTGACCCATTTCAACAATGTTACAACCAATCATAGCGAATGAACTGGGAACACCACCGGATTTTCTAGTGAATTTAGCCAATCGTAAAGCACCATTAAGGATTCCATAATTATTAAACGATACCTTAACACACCACTTATTTGGGTTATTAACTACAGTACCCATACGTTTGTAAGTCCATGTAGACCTATCATTTAGTTCATCTACAAAGTACTTATTACCAACACCATCAACTAAGATGATATCTTTATTTGAATTTCTTTCAGCGGAAAAATAAAAAACTTCTTTTTGCATATTTCTTAATTTTTAATAAATAATCAGATTAAATAACAACAGCCCCATAACCAAACACCCTACACTATATTATACGATGTCTAGCTCTAAAAGGTTACAAAAAAACTAACTTTTTTTGAAAAAATAATGTCTATTTTGATAATGGTTATCAATACTATCTATGTAGTAGCCATTATAGTTACCACTCTGATGTAATACCATTTCAATCATATGAGCAATTCCATCTTTGAACCCATCCTTATTAGAATATTCATCAGTCCTACATAACTGTTTATTAGCCCAAATAACCATATTTTCAACATTCATTGTTTTTCTACCTTTCGACATAATTAAAATTTAAGAGATTAAAAATAACAACAGCCCCATAACCAAACAACCTACACTATATTATACGAAAAAAGTGCAACAAATGTTACACTTTTTACAAACTTTTTTAATTACTGAAAGAATTTATTCAAAGATTTAGCCAATGGTATCAATGATTCAACATTAATTTTTTGTGAATCTTTACCGTACATTTTAACAAAACTATCATAAAAGTAATCATAACTATCAGATATAAAATAACCTAAAACTTTTATACCATTAGCTTTGATTTTATCAACTTGCGTTTTAGTATGTTTAATAGCGTAATCTCTAACATAATATATATCATTGTTTTGAAATTGTGGTGCTCCATCTGAAAAGTTTATGAAGTACTTTTCTAAATTACCACCGGTATTTATGATATCTTTCATAATAGCTTCAAAACACAAACCTTCAGGAGTAGTACCCGTAGAATCTATATATTTGAATAGTTGTGTAATTTTAGAAAACTTATCTTTTCTACTATCATAAGCCAATATAACCAATGGTGTATCATTATTATAATTGGGACAATATGTAGTTCTGTAACTGATAACAACATCTAAATTAGTAGTCATACTTGCCGCCTTAGCAATAGCAACAACCGCAGTTTGTGTTTTATCCCATCGAGAACCATTCATAGAACCACTAGCATCAACAGATATATGTATAAGAGATGGTGTTCTTTTATCTATCTCTATCTGGTTAAATACATTGTAATTACCAGAACCCAATTCATGCATCAATCGACCTGATATTCTACCTGATTTCATTCTTGGCGTAACTAAAGAACGTTCTTCAGAGCGTTTTTTTAATCTTTTACCTAACATAATACCCAATTGCGTTCCTTTAACAATGTTTTCATGATATCTATTAACTCTATTAATTCGCCAAGAATTACTATTGGTGGGTAGTACTGCGTTACCCAATAATTCGGATTCAATTAACTGTTTTGTAAAGTTCTTTACAATTGTTACATTGGTTTTATTACCACTTTTAGATTTATTAAGTGAATTGTTATCATGCCCACCGCCGCCGCAAATTTTACTATTAACACCACTTTCATCAATTGCTTTTATCTTTTTTGAATCACTTTTATTTATTTTACGTTTTTTAATATTACCATCAATAAAATCGTTTTGCTTTTTAATAGCTTTATCCAACATCTGTTTCTGTCTATCGGATAATTTACCATTACCTTCATTAGTATTAGAACCACCACCACCATCATTTGATTGGTTAGAATCACCACCATCATTTGATTGGTTAGAATCACCACCATCATTTGATTGGTTAGAATCACCACCATCATTTGATTGGTTAGAATCACCACCATCATTTG
>Ga0181412_1000429_pt1 | contig 18088 bp, 19 predicted proteins | sample 35SPOviralmetaG_FD_130113 | JGI IMG/M metagenome (GOLD analysis project Ga0181412, IMG submission 130113) | Marine viral communities from the oligotrophic San Pedro Time Series (SPOT) site, San Pedro Channel, CA, USA - 35 SPOT_SRF_2012-08-15 | ecosystem: Environmental > Aquatic > Marine > Strait... | reverse complement strand
GGTTTCACGTTATTTTTAAGAATATTATCACTTTTAGCTTTTCTTCGTAAAGCTCTTATTTCTGAATATTCTTTTTTACACGATTTAACCTCTTTTGAAAGATTCAAAATCGTATCGTATTCTGGATTCAATACGGTAAACATTAATACAGCAACGAAGATACAAATGATATAAAACCAGAATGCAGTATTGACATCTTTAAAATACTTCCTTGTTGTTGTCTTTACACTGTTGTTTAAGGACATAGAATAAAATATCGAATTAATAATAGCACAAAATAGACCGGTTTGGCTCAATCTAAGAGCGAACCTAAATTTCTGCACAATGGCTTGGTTAGTAAAATTTATTACAGGTAACACTATAAGTGCGACTACGAATGCAATAATTGAAAATTTTGTTTGTTTCCCAAAGAATTTTAAGGCAGCTGTCGATTCATTCGTATCTTGGTAGGTTGTATTGATAAAATAGAAGAAGCCAGGAAGACACATAGCTATGTTCAACGTATAAACTACTATACGATCCGCACGAGTCATTGTGCGCCAGATTAAGTTTTGAAGGATTCTAGTGTATTCTTTTATTTGACATTCAGGTTCAACAGCCATTATTATAATATATAATATAAAAATTTAGAAATCCTAAATGACATCCATAAGGATTTGTGTTCATCACAAATCAAATTTTACAAAAGTTGATTAAAACCCCTTATTATTTTTTAAAAAATGTTTTGAAAATTAATTTACAATTATTAGGATTTGTAAAAATGAATGAATTAATAAGAGAGTGTAATATATGTGGTGAAGATAAATTCCTTAGTGAATATTATAAAAACCGTAATCAATGTAAGAAATGTTTTAGTTCTAAACAAAAGGAAAAACACGAAGACTCCATTAAGAACAACAAGACACAAAAGTGTAAGGAATGTGGTGTAGAAAAATCCATTACTGAATTTCCAATGACTTCTCTTAAATGTAAGGAATGTTATAAAGAAGATCATACAGAAAATGTTCTTGATGGTGTCGCAAATGATATGCAAAAGAGAACACCAAAAGACAACCGTAATCCAAAAGAATATTACAATGAAATTTTAACTCAATTAATGAAAAATCAAAAAAACAAATGTTTCTATTCAGGAGAACTACTAACTGTAAAACAAGGTTGCTATAATACTATTTCACCAGAAAGACTTAACGAGTCTATAAGAGGTTACAATGATATAAAAAATTTAAGAGCAATATGTCAATTATTTCAATCTGGTGTTGTACCAGTTAATGTTGAAAGTTCTAATACTATTATTACAGATAATATGAAAAATAAAATCTTGGATGAACCAGAAGATATTCAAAGAATTTCTAATGAAAAAGGTCAAGATTTAACAGATGGACATGTCTATAAAAAGGTAATTAATTTCAATATTAATTTTGATAATGAAGATGAAGTTAAGGAAGAAATGAAATTTTTACCGAAACATGTGTTTTATAATAAGAAAAAAGAACGTTATATTGTTAAGAATAAAGAAGGAAATGAAAAATATTTTGGCAAAAGAAAACATAAAATATTACAAGGTCGTTTTATATTGGCTATGGAATATTGGAAAAGCGTATATCAAAATGACTATGAAATTAATGACCATAAGTATATTGAATATTTTGTATATTATAATAATAAATTACGTAATATTCATATTTGTCCTGAAACCAACTATATGACAGTTGACATTAATATGTTTAAAAAACATAAAATTTATAGCGAGTTTCCTGATTGCTCTCCCGGAAAAGCCCAGTGGTCTAAGGAGAAATTCAACCTTGTTAAAGAATTAAGTACATGTGTAGATTCACAAGAACGAAAAGACCGTATTGATAAGATGATTAATGAGTCAAGAGATATTGTTGATGAATATAGAAATAAGGATGTTAAAATTGAAAATCATACTGAATTAACATTTCTTGCAAACAAATTTGCGATTGCTAAAAGTAATAAAAAAAAATTAGGTTGGAAATCAGGCGAATACAAAGACTTATTCCTTACATTTTATGACAAGGTTTGTAAGTATCGTTTTCGTTGCGAATACACTAATATTTCAATGAGCCTTAGTGCTTGTAAAAATTGGCATATGTCTTATGAAAGATATAATAACAAATCAAATTATTGTGGAACAAACATTGCTTTTGTGTGTAATGAATTCAACACACCTTTCCATTGGATGCCAGAACATTTTAAAACATTTTGGGATATTGAAGTTCCCGATTACGTTAAAGATAAGTTTAATTCTATTGGATTCTAAAATATATAAACAAAACAAAGCAAAACAATGATTGTATTTTTGAAAGAAGGACTCAAAACAGTTCAAAGTAAAATGAAAATTGAAATAGAAAATATAGATGTATTCCTTGAAAATATGATTTCATATAAATTTGATGAAAATATTGTAATTGAAAAAATATACTATCGTAAGAACAATGAATTAACTGTAATTAAAAAAGTAAAATATGATGACGAGGATAATTCGAAACTAAAAACATTCCAAAGTGCTGTCACAATTGAAATGACTTTTAAAGGAGTCCCCTTAAAACTTCGCTTTTTTTATACGAAGCACGAGAAGACATTTCAAATTTCAAATGGTTTTGATATTGAAAATATTGAAGACATTCTAATTAAAATTTCAGACTACATTCAAACAAAATACACTGTCGATTATGAATTGAAATACATCCTCTATAATGGCGTTGCTCAAACAAAGTCTATTAATCTTATTCAAATGTCTGCAAAACTTGCTCAAAATGGCAATAAGTTTTTATACACCCCGTCACGTTCTGCTTCTTTGAAAATTTACAATGATCTTGGAACAGCTTGTGTTTTTTCAACTGGTAAAATACTGTATATGGGTACGAAGAACAAACTGTGTTTAATGGGGTTACATGAAGAAATGAACTTGCTTTTCAAGAAATTGTATTCGTCTTAATTATTCAAGAATAGATAAAAGTTTTTATCTTCCTTATCATATTTGGCAAATTTCACATTACCTAAATATATCGTTTTTGTGAATTCATCGAAATTCACACGAATACCGTGAAATCTTTTAGGAATCCATTTTTTATTAGGAATAATTATATTCATAAATTTATCGAGTTTATTCACTGTTTTTCCATCTATTAAAGGATGAAATGTGATGTCATTATCGTAACATTTTTCCGCAAAATAATTTTCTTTACAATCAACAGAAGATGTATATAAAATATCTAAAAATTTTCTGATTAATTTTTCTTTTCTTTCAGCAACAGAAATAACCAGTTCATCCGCTGTCATGTTATTATCATTTCTAATTAACTTTTGATAATTGTCTGAACTTTTATTTACATTTTCAGGAAAAACTGATTTGTATCTATAAATATTTACATTTCTTTGTTCTATACCTAATGCGGAATGAGACCCTTTTCGGCTTACGCGTCCAATAATCTGCTCCTCTCTATTAATATTCCAATGTGATTCTATGATGTGCATATGTCTTGTTTCTTTTAATGTAATACCTTCGGCACTTTTCTTACCTATAAACAATGTATTAATTTCTTTGCCTTCTGTATTATCTTTAGCATCTGTTTTTCCATCAGGCGATTCAGAATTAAAAATTTTACGAATATTTTCATATTCATTATCAGTTTTTAAAACTAAAGAAGCGAATACCTTAGAACTATTATTTGGGTTGCTCTCACCATATTCAACCCACCCCAAACTTCGCAACATTTCCATAAAAGTTAATAAACCACCTTCATTGTTAATTAAATGCGAATAGATGACGTTTTTCTCATTTTTATTTTGAGCGTCTTCAATCCTTTTAATTATCGCATGAAACTTTGGCGAAATATCTTTAATTTCCTCTAATTTCGCTTCTTTCGTTTCATAATCATCGAGATGTTCTTTTAAACGTTCTTGATATAAGTGTTCGTTATTATTATCTGTACTTATACCTTTTGTCTCAATATTATGAAAACTACCATTACATTTTCTTATTGAATTTGCTAAAAAGGTTTGAATTTCTTTCACGTCTTTTTTCATTGATCTCTGTGTTTTATTTTTTTTCTCAAGCTGTATTTCTTTTATACGTTCTATTTCATAACCAATATATTGCATTGATGACATTGGAATTTTATCGTAATCATTGATTATTGTTTTCGGATAATTTGCTTTTTCAATAATTTGTGTATTACCTTCACGAACGGGGTCATCTTGTTTGAAACCAGCCGATGATACAAGGCCGCTAATTCTGTTACTTAAAATACTTTTGTGTTCTTCAATTAGATCTAAATTTTCATCTATAAAAAAATCATCAAAATCATCATTTTCAGGAAATAAATTTGTTTCCTTAATGTCATTTTTTTCAACATTTATATTGTTAGATGATAAGAGATCTTCTATCTTTAATTTGAAGTCGGTTATATTTTCTGGGGCATAGTCCATATCCCTTTTAATTAAACCATCCGATAGTTTTTTAAAATAGTAAGGAAGTGGTGTTATAATTGCGGTTTTCATATTTTTTGAAACTTCAACAAAGTCTACATATGGATTGTTTTGTAATATCTTTTGTAAATCTGAATGAATGTTTTTTGTTGTTATTTCTAACATTTCTATTTTTCCATGAATTAAATTGAAAAGAACAGCCAATTCATTTGGTTTATTTATAATAGGTGTACCTGTCAATAGAACAAATCGTGTGTTTTTTGCTCCAAAAACCCATTTACGCATTAATATAGCAGTAGGAGAGTCTCCAGTAATTCGTGAGATGAAACCATGTGATTCGTCAATTATCACAAATTTATTATCGAGTGTCCTGTCCTTAATCAACGTTTCTAATTTTGCAGATTTCAAACCTGTATACCTATAAAACGTATGTTCCTTTGGTTGTTCTATATTACCACACATACGAATCTCGTTTTTGAAATTTGCTTCGAGCTGAGCACCTGGGACGATTATAACGACATCTCGAACACCCGCAAACATATCAGCAATTCCAATAGCGGAACAAGTCTTACCTGTTCCGACACCATGATAAAGAAAAATACCGCGATAAGGTGTGTTTTCGTTCATAAATTTCTGAACAAATAGCTGATAGGACTCCAATTTTTTCCCATCCTTATCCATCAATCTTTTTATTTCCACATTAGGAATATTTTTAAAAATTTCATTTATTTTTGTATTAAAATTATTCGAATGTAACAATGGATAACTCATATTTAACATAACCAGATATATTTTTTACGATTTTTTTACGAATTTTTTTACGAATTTCTAAAAATAAAGTTATTGTGGTCAAGAGCCTTTTTGATAATATTTATTTCAAGTTCAATTACAACATTTGCAGTATTATCTGTAAAGGTGACAGGTTCGCCATTGGGCTTTATTAGTTCAAATGTAAGCTTTGTTATTTCCCCACGAGGGTTCAAAACAAGCATACCCTGATTATCACTTTCTTCACTCAAGTTTTCAAATTCATATATTATAAAATTTCCTTTTGAAACCCCGTTGCTTAAATAACAAAAAGAAGATGATATGACGTCGTTTGAACCATACAGATTTCTTCCCCCTAATTCGGGTATTCTCAGAAGAATATATGGCAGTTCATCGTTAGTTGCTGGTAGTATAGCCCTCTTAATAGCAACATATTCGACCTCAGTAAATTTGCGTTTTACGTGAGGTTTGTATCCGGATGAATTCACATTAGTTCCACCAAAATGAAAAGAAAAGGAAGAGTGTTCAGGAAATTCATTATTATTTTTATCATTCGAATCAACTAACACAAAATTAGATTTATATACTATGTCAGTCATTATTATATATTAAGATTTTAAAATTCGTTCAATTTCAACAGAAAATTTTTTGCAAATTTTGTTGAACGTTGGACCAGATGTTAATTTTGTTCTTTCAATGAACTTTTTGACAGATTTCATTTTATTTTTTCTTTTCAAATAAATGAAAATCGCGAATGTTAGTTTTATATTTTCGCCTTCACTATCAAGGAAGTTGAGTTCATTATATATTCTTAAAACAACATCTTTTGATTTTATATGAAAAACTTTCATAATATCATCTAACCCATTTATAGGCTTGTGTTGTTTCTCATCATAATTCTCATCAAAAAAACCAATTTCGCTATTTTTTAAAAGTTTTCCAAAATGAAATTGTGTTATTTCTAAATATTGAGCGTGATCATTCAATGGTTTTAGTTTTATTTTATTCTCTTTGCTGAATTCTAATACTATTTTCAATATCTTTTGTTTTGTTTTGAATTTATCAATTGATTCAAAATTTAGTAACACCTTCAATTTTTCGGTATGTTTTTGTGAAAAGTTTAAGAATTTGATATAATTTATTATCGAAGCATTTAGTTTTGTCGTATGTATTTTACATCTTTTATGGATGTTATTTTTATATGTTTTTTCATTTCGTATTTCACTGTTGTCGTTATTTTCAAAAACAAAGCCACATTTAAGGCAAAGAAACTCAATATCATTAATATTATCAAAATCATTTATATTTTTATTTTTACAATTAGAACAATTCATAATATTTTCTTTGTGTGTTTTGTAATTTTTTTATATATGTATATTTAAAAGAAGAAATGATAAATCCAAGCAAATTAATTGAGATTAAAGACCATGCTCTTACTGCCTCTTCAAGTGCATCCCACGTTAAATCAGCTTTTAAAGGCGGATTTGGCCCAGCTCAAAAACACATAGACGATGAAAGCTTTGTGAAATACGGTGAGTTGACAAAATCCCGTAAACGCACTGAAACTGCTTTTGCACGTTCCAATATTCAGCCTTTATTAGCAAAAAAGGAAAAGAATGTTCAGGCACCTGTTCACCTTGTTGAGGAAGCCAATTACGCTATGTGGACTCGCGGAGGTTTCCCCTCAAGAAGTGTCAAAGTGGTGTCGAAAACGAACATCCCTTTCCCTGTTGCTGAGTGTGGTTAAGTATAATCTAATTTAAAAAAATGATTAGGATTTGTGTTCATCACAACCCAAACTTTACAAAAATCTATTGAATTTCCTTATTAATGTTCATTAGGATTTGTGTTCATCACAAATAAAATTTGGAAATCTTGATTCAATTGAATTGCTCTAATCTTCAAGTAAATATTTATTTAAATCAACAACATTTTCTGGAAATTTTTCGTCAACCAAAAAGGTTGAAATAGGTTCAAAACCGATATCAGAAAAACAAGTTGAAAAAGACGAAAGTTGCAAGTATTCAATTACATTTACATTTTCGATTTCTTCGTCTTCTTCCTGTTTATTAACTGGTTTAGGTTCAGGTTCAGGTTCTTCAATTTTCTTAACAGGTTTCGGTTCAGGTTCTTCCTTTTTTGAAACTTTTCTTGTTAAACTCTTTTTAGGTTTTGAAATTTTCCTTGTGTAACATTTCATCTTATTCTTGAAAATTTTTGCTTCACACGATTCTGTGTCATTTTCATTTGGATCGGTTGCTTCTATACAGGTTCTTCTGATGGCCAATTTGTCAATTTTACAATTCATTATTATATTTAGATTACATTTTTTTTATATAACTTTATATTAATATGGCATTTTCGTCGAGCTTGCTGGGATGCCCATTTGAAAGTTTCTCAAATTTAGAGGATAGACTTGATGAAAATGAAGAAACGCAAAAAAATGATAAAAAAATCGATTATGTATATGATTCGAGATTTGAAAAGGTATTTGATGAAATTGATAAACTTAATAAGCGTATAGATAGCTTAATGAAACGCACAAACACATCTTCAGAAAAGCCAAAAGAAAATAAAAAAGGTTATTATTATAAACGCAACATAGGCATAGAAATTCTTATAATCCTTTTAACAGTGTTTATAGTGTATATATCGTATCATTTGTATTGCGAAATTTTTGAAACATCACCTAAAATGCCTAAAATAGGTGGAGGTCATAATATGCCTAATGTAGGACATATGCCTCATTATCCTCATCCTTATCCATACCCGTATCCTCCTTATCCTCATTACCCACCTTACCCCCCCATGTATCATACGAATACATCTACATATCCGGTGCCTCCTACATCAAGCTATTATTATGAATCACCTGTAACGTCCAATTCGTAAATAATCATTTTTTTTATATTTGTGTTCAACACAAACCTAATAATTTATAAAATCTATTAGGATGACATAAAATATTTTTTTAATATGTAAAGCGTTACTAACGTATTTATACCTGTAACACCTATTGTTTCGAAAATCAAGACCCATTCAGATTTTTTGACACATAGAAATACACATGGATCTGGTTTTGGTTCGTATTGATAAATGATAAATAGTGTTAGCAAAGACACAAAGACAAATAACCCCCAATATTTATTTATAAATAAAGACCAAAATATTAGAGAAGATGTAATTAAGCAAACAAATATAAAATAAGTCTCTTCTATATTTTTTTTACCAAATATACCAATATTTACATCAAGAAAAATCATAAGATATAGTATCATACATATGACAGCAAATACAATTACCCCAGGTTCTATTTCACGATCCATCTTATATATAAATGTTACAAAAAAATTTATTAGAATATCAATTAATTTACCACGGCATCTTGTATTCAAGCTGTTTTGTTGTATTCATCGCTTTAGGCCTGTCAGGTAATGACTTTACATATTTGTTTTGATTAATATCTTCAATATATTTTTGGTGCTGCATTACATTCGACACGATGTTGTTCACACAATATTTTAAAACGAGTTTGTTGAGTTCAACAACCTGCTCATTAATATTTTCTGCTTTGTTACGTGAATTCTGGAAAAAAATAGACCGCATGACTGTTGTGAGCTCATCATCACTCTGTCGTCCTATTTTAACACCTATTTTCTTATAAACTAGATTTTTCATATTCACTTGTAGAATTTGTTTGTTATTATTTGAAAAAAATTTTTTTGATAACGGAGACGCAGTTTGAAGAAAATTCAAATCGTTATTCATATTATATTAACTTAAACATACATAAAAAATTGAAGAAACATATAAAAATATAATATATGGTTATTGTAGAAAAGTAGAAAATGTTTAAACAAATTTATCAAAAAATTCTTTTTAAAGTCGCGAATGTCATTGGTATATTTTCAAAAACTGTTCGTTTTTATATAAAAAAAATCAAATTTGTTCAAAGGGAAACAATTATCGATACACCTTTAATTGATAAATATTTTTCAAATTATTATGAAGAAGATTATATTTTTCCGTTTGAAGATGTATGCGATATTAAACTTTTTGATCGCAATAATAAGGAACTCGAATTAAAAGATGATATTTTTGAAAATATTAAAAATATTGGAATTATGCCGGATTCGTATATTTATTTCTCTGATTTAAAATATTTTGTAAATTTACCTGTAAATTCGTATACTGTAGTTTTGGAGGTGTTTCCCTGGGTCGAATTTAACAATGGAACAAATTTCGAGACTATTTCGATTGGTCATCCTGTTCTATTTTGAAACGGTCAAAAATTTCATTATTAACTATTTGATGTTCTGGTGTTTTTATGCGAAAATTTTCTGCGATTTTAATATATAAATCGAAGCCTTCTATTTCGAGAAGATTCGTTCCATCGTCAGAGAAAATCCAAGAGTACATTATTCTTCCAATATTTGTTTTAAGAATATCTTCAACATCTTCTTCTTCTAAGTCTTCAAAAAAAGAGCAAGCAAAACGCGATAAATCAAAAGCGGGACACGGTTTACAGTTTTTATATTGATCTCCGGCTTCGGAATCTTTATCAAAAGCATCATTGATAACGTCGAGACCATTTACGGAATATGTTGAACGACCAAAATCAATAACTTTAATAATGTATCCAAATGTAGGTATTTGATAGACAGCATCATTATATTTGATGTTAATATATGTTTTTTCAGTCTTTTTACACATCACGTTATGAATATGCAAATCGTTATGAACAAAATTTATCGAATCATTAGCAGATTTTAATGCAAACAAAAGTTGTAAAACCCACGATGTCATTTTGTAATCAAATATCTGTTTCCTTATTGTTTTAAGTTTTGGAAAATTTGTATCAGATAAAAATTGTTCTAAACTTTCTGTATACATTTCATCAAAAAGAACATCAAGTTTTTCCTGCAATATTATCAGAACAGGCATAGTTGGATGAATTAGTGTAAAATCATCGTCACTATCTTTTGTCTTTTCAATTGAATAACCATTTTGTAATAATTCATCCATTTCTTCATCATCGCTAATTTCGTCATCATCTAAAACTTCCCTGTATTCGTTGACGATTCCACTTGAATAATCGAGAACGACCGGGAATTGATATGGGTGTTTTTGTGATAAAAGTATCGAGCACAATAATTCTGTGTAAGCTTTATTATTTGGATCGTTCACTTTTTTAACAAGATCTTTCGAATTTTCATTTGGTAAAAACAAGCACTCGTCAAAATTAGGTAATCTTCCGTAAAACATATCAAGTGTGTCGATAAGAGGAACTTGTTTAATATGGAAGGGATAAATTACATTGTTAATAACACACGTTAAGTTGTTTGGATCGTAATTTACTACATCATCAATTTCGTGATCAAGTTTTATTTTAAGATTTTTACAAAATCTTCTTTTTTTGGTCTTCAATTTATCAAATATAGGAACATAAGTTTGAATATCTTGAAGTTCGATATGACTTTCTTTCAAAAATTTTTCTAACTTCTTATTTTGCCGTTTTTTGAAGGAAAACATTTATTATTTTTTAAATTGATTTAAAAATGACTTATTTTAACGCACATAATTTTATATATGATTATAATATAAAAGAAATGAAATCTGTAATAGCATTAAACGTTGTAATAATTGTGGGTTTAATTGTTGTGATTCTGATACTTTTAAAAAATAAAAATAACAAAACAACAAGCAATAGTGTTAATAGCTTTAATATTACAACAGAGCCTGTAAAACTTGTGCGTGTTAATATTCCATCACGAGGTGAAGTAACAAAATACGAAGAAGTAGGTGTTCTTTCGAATGGCGACCGTCTTCTCAAGCTAATGGGGAGAGAGACATATGGTGGATCAAACAAATACCAGTATTATGCTCTTTCTGATAATTTTGTTTCGTCGCGTTTAACAGTAGTAAAGGGTAAGCGTGAATGTGATGAGACATATGGATGCAATGAACTTTATGATGGCGATCAATTGACCGTTCCTGACATTTCCGAAACATTGAAATTTAAAGTGAATATTCACAATAACCTCGATAAGAACAAATTGCGTTATATCCCTTACGTCAATTAGATTTGTGATGAACACAAATCAAAATCTTCAAATTTCTTATCAAATTCCTTATAAAATTTTAAAAAATGTTTTAAAAATTAACTTGAAATTAGTTTTATTAGAAAGTATGAACAAAAATGGATATGAGCGACATTATTAAGTTTTATTCGAAAAGTAAGCTTTTCAAGGAATTTTCAAATTTCACTTTACATTCATTTGAAATTGATAACAATATTTTCATTTCCGGAGAACACGCATTTCATTATTTCAAATATAATTTGCTAAGTGTAAAAACGGAAAATCTTGTTCGTAAAGATGAATTGGAAAATTATTCTCTCAAATTTGTTGGATTAGAACCTCATTTTAAGACACCACTCGATGCTAAACGAGGTGGTGGAAAAAGGGGAAAGTCTTTGAATAATGACGAAATTAATTTCTGGAATGAGATTAGTTCTGAGGTTCAATACAAAATTTGTAATTCCAGAATTTCTGCTGATAATGACTTAAAAATGTCTTTGCTGAAGTCAGACAAAAAATATCTTCTCCACCAAGAGAACCGCGGAAAGAGCCCTATTTGGGGGGGAAGGATTGATAAAAATACAGGTGAGCTAATTGGTCAAAACAAATTAGGTAAAATCTGGATGAAAGTACGTGAAGAACTGTAAACAAATCATATGATTTTCACAATTTTTGTGTTTTTTATCATATTCCCTTAAAAATATTCCAGCCATTTTTTTCGCAATTTGAAGCCACGATTTTTCATTACCCTTAATACTATTTTGTAAAAATGATAAAAAAACGACCTTGAAACTCTTTATGATTTCACAACAAATTTACTTGAAGAAAAATGAGTTATGTGCCCGAGTTTGTGACACTTTACGAGATTATTCCTTTTATTGAATACTTACCATTGAACAACGCAACTATTAGTGTTGCTGTCAAAGACTACCTTGAAGGTGGTGAGAAAAAGGATGCAATTATCAAGAAATATGGTAAGATTGAAGATTGGAACACAACAGAGGTTACTAATATGTCGTATCTATTTCATTTATGTTATACATTTAATGAAGATATTTCAAAATGGGATACTTCTAAAGTAACTAATATGAATAGTATGTTCTGTCGTGCTGTAAGTTTCAATCAACCAATTGGAGAATGGAATACTGCTAATGTGACTAATATGGAAGATATGTTCGCATTTGCTAAAAATTTCAATCAGCCTATTGGGGAATGGGACACTTCTAATGTTACTAATATGCAAGGTATGTTTAGCCTTGCTGAAAATTTCAATCAAGACATTTCAGGATGGGATACTTCTTGTGTAACTGATATGAATTGTATGTTCTATTGTGCTGAAAGTTTCAATCAACCTATTGGTGAATGGGATACTTCTAATGTTACTGATATGGAATATATGTTTAATAGTGCTGAAAATTTCAATCAACCTATTGGAGAATGGGATGTTTCTAAAGTTACTAGGATGGATTTTATGTTTAAATATGCCGAAGGTTTCAATCTTGAGAATGCCCCTTGGTATCAAGATAATGATGATGATTGATAACTAATAAATTTGAAATAACCTTAAGGTTTTTTTGTAAAAATGTTTTTAAAACGACCTTGAAACCTTATATGATTTCACAACAAATTTACTTGAAGAAAAATGAGTTATGTGCCCGAGTTCGTGGCACTTTACGAGATTATTCCTTACATTCGTAACTTGGCATTAAACAACGAAAGTATTCGTGTTGCTGTCAAAGACTACCTTGAAGGTGGTGAGAAAAGGGATGCTATTATCAAGAAATACGGCAAGATTGAATATTGGAACACGTCAGAAGTAACTGATATGAGTGAAATGTTCTGTCATGCTAACACTTTCAATCAAGATATTTCAAAATGGGATACGTCAAGCGTTACTAACATGCGTCATATGTTTTGTGGTGCTAGGAAGTTTAATCAGCCCATTGGATAATGGGATACGTCAAGTGTTACTAACATGTATTATATGCTTTGTGGTGCTAGGAAGTTTAATCAGCCCATTGGAGAATGGGATACATCTAATGTGATTGATATGTGTTGTATGTTTCAATTTGATAAAAGTTTCAATCAAGATATTTCCAAGTGGGATGTTTCAAATGTAATAGATATGTTTGGTATGTTCGAGGAGACTGAAAGTTTCAATCAACCAATTGGTGGATGGAATGTTTCAAAAGTGACTGATATGAGAGCGATGTTCGCAAATGCTAAAAAATTCAACCAATATATTGGAGAATGGAACACTTCTAATGTGACTACTATGGCTTATATGTTCTTCTGTGCTGAAAAATTCAACCAATATATTGGAGAATGGGATACTTCTAAAGTGACTACTATGGAAGATATGTTTAATGGTGCTGAAAATTTCAATCAACCCATTGGAGACTGGGACACTTCTAATGTGTCTAATATGAGAGGTATGTTACATGGAGCGGAAAATTTCAATCAAGACATTTCAAAATGGGATGTTTCAATCAACCGATTGGTGAATGGGATGTTTCAAGTGTAACCAATATGGGACTTATGTTCTGTTATGCGAATAGCTTTAATCAACCCATTGGAGAATGGGATACTTCTAATGTGACTCATATGGATTATATTTTTAAAGATGCTGAAAGTTTCGATGCTGAAAGTTTCAATCCTGAAAATGCTCCTTGGTATCACGAGTAAATTTGAAAGAACTGTAAGGTTTTTTATCAAATTCTTTAAAAATATTCCAGCCATTTTTTCGCAATTTGAAGCCAAGATTTTTCATTACCTTTACGGCATATCTTAGTTGAAAACGCCAAGTGAATATACATAATAACCTCGATAAGAACAAATTGCGTTATATCCCTTACGTCAATTAGGAATTTTGAATTCCTTTGAGACGTTATCATTTGTGTTCATCACAAACCCTTATAAAAATGTTTTTAAAACGACCTTGAAACCTTATATGATTTCACAACAAATTTACTTGAAGAAAATGAGTTATGTGCCCGAGTTTGTGGCACTTTACGAGATTGAGCCTTATATTATCTTGACATTAGATAACGACACTATTCGTGTTGCTGTCGAAGAATACAGGAAAAAACGTAAGAAAAGGAATGTTATTATCAAGAAATATGGTAAGATTGAAGATTGGAATACAAGTCAGGTGACTGATATGTCACATCTATTCACTGGAAACGTCATTTTTAATGAAGATATTTCGAAATGGGATACTTCTAATGTGATTTACATGCAATATATGTTCCATAATTGTAAATATTTTAACCAAGACATTTCAGGATGGAATGTTTCAAAAGTTACTAATATGGAATCTATGTTTAAAGATGCTAAAAGTTTCAATCAATCTATTGGAGAATGGGATACTTCTAGTGTAATTACTATGGAATCGATGTTCTCTTCTGCTTATAATTTCAATCAACCCATTAGAGAATGGGATGTTTCTAAAGTGAATGATATGAGCGATATGTTTGGAGGTATTGAAGGTGCAAGAAATTTCAATCAAGACATTTCAGTATGGGATACTTCTAGTGTGACTAATATGGGATGTATGTTCTATCGGGCTAAAGATTTCAATCAATCTATTGGAGGATGGGATACTTCTAAAGTTACTAATATGAAATGTATGTTCTTTTGGGCTAAAAGTTTCAATCAACCTATTGGAGAATGGGATGTTTCTAAAGTGAATGATATGACTTCTATGTTTGATGATGCTACAAATTTCAATCAATATATTGGGAAATGGGATACTTCTAATGTGGTTGATATGAAATGGATGTTTGATGGTGCTAAAAATTTCAATCAATATATTGGGAAATGGGATACTTCTAGTGTAATTACTATGGCAGCGATGTTCTGCAATGCTGAAAATTTTAATCAACCAATTGGTGGTTGGGATACTTCTAATGTCATTACTATGGAATCTATGTTTGGAGGTGCCAAAAATTTCAATCAACAAATTGGAGAATGGGATACTTCTAATGTGACTACTATGGAAATGATGTTCTGCAATGCTAAAAATTTCAATCAACCAATTGGAGGATTGAATTTTTCTAAAGTGACTAATATGAATTATATGTTTTATAACGCTAGTAATTTCAATCAGCTTCTTGATGGATGGAATGTTTCTAATGTGAATATCATGGATATGATGTTCGCTAATCCAGTTGAGATTGAGATTGATGATGAACTTCATACGAATCAATTTGATGATGAGTAAATTTAGAAGAACCGAAAGGTTTTTTATTACATTCCTTAAAAATATCCCAGCCATTTTTTCGCAATTTGAAGCCAAGATTTTTCATTACCTTTTATACTATTTCTGATTTCTTCTACTTTTTTTTCATCTCGCATTAGCGACACGATTTTAAGAGCAACTTGAACCATTTCATTTCTATCATTTGTGTTATCGACTTCATAATGAATTCCGGCTCTTTCAGAGAAAACGCCTTTTGTAGAAAGAAGTGGAATACAACCTGCAACAGCTGACTCACGAATCGCAATACAATCGGTTTCAGCTTTTGTATCAGAAATATATAGATGGAACGTTGACATACACTTTTCCTTCTGAATCACATCTACAGATTGCCGTCCGTGATTAGTCACACCGGGTTGTTTCAAGAGATAATTCATTACTTCTTTAAACTTTTCATTATTGACTAAATCCATTCCATAATAAACATGTAGTTCGGCTGTGTTATCAATTCCGCGAATAACAGGCCATAAATGAGCGAGTATCTGGTATAACCCGCGCGTGTAACACGACGTGTAACAAAAACGATTATGAATTCGCTTGTGTTTACCCTTATCATTAAACTTTCGGACGCGAACCCCATTTTCTAGAGCAACATATTTGTCTTCAATTTTCGATTCAATTTTAGGGTGCATTTTTTTTAGTTCATTTTTGTGAAAATCACTTTTGAAAAATATTTTATCAATTTTATTGATATATTCTTCAACAACTGATGGCATGGCACTCCTATCGTGGAGGTCTACAAATACTTTTTCCGCTTTTATGAATTTTAACATAGGGTTCAGTGCTAAATTACGCCAAAATATTACATTTTTGTATTTTTTTCTTAGTGAAAATTTTTCAAATGACATAAAAGTAGCAAGTTTTTTATCATTATTTGCCTTTAGAATGACGTCTTCTTTAAAGTCGCCAACAATTAGAACTTTTTTACCTTTTTTGACCCATTCACTCGACAGATGAAGGACCGCCTGCTCTGACCCTCCTAATTTGGTCTCGTAAGGAGACCAAACTAAACTGCCATAACCAAGATAATACACAATATCATTTTCATCATCTTCAATTGGTTTTGTTAGAATATCAATATAAGGGTTTAATATCTTTTTACTAACAACTGGATCAATTTCAAAAAGGCTTCTTTGCGATTGTTCCACAATGGCATTCGTTATAATCATTTTTCTTTTATTATAAGTATTGTCAGAATGAACCATTTGAACGATTGTTTTATAAGGGTTTAATTGAACTAATTCAGATGTGAAGTCTTTTAAGAAGTACTTTTCTTCACCATTTCTTGCTTCATTATTATAATTGTGAGTTTTCAAGAAATCTTTGTGATAACTAAGGCAATTATTCACGGTATGAAACTGTGAGAAACCTTTAAATTGATAGAATTGATCTAAATCTGTGTCATACATTACATGAGAAGTGCATCCAGCGGCCAGTCTACCACTTTTCTTCATCATCTTGATGGAGTGTTGAATATACTCAGAATGATAGTAATCGTCGTCGTCAAAAGCGAAAATATAATCGCTCTTTTTGGAAACCATTGAATTCAATTTATTGCGAAGAAAGCCAATATTTTCAATATCTTTATTATTTTCATCTTCTAAATACTTATATACAATTTTAATTTTTGTTTTCTCCTGTAATTTCAACATGCATAAATTGAAACTTTCTTTATCCCAATTTTTGTCTGCGGATATGATAATCCATTCGCAAATAGATTTAGAGATATTTTGATGTTTGATATTTTTCAATTGTAAGTAAAGACACTTTTCACGAGATTTGGTTGTAGGTGTTACTATTGATATTAAATCTTTCATAATAATTATATTGAAATAATATAAAATTTCATAAAATAAACACACAATAAATATATTTTATTTGGAATTTTAATTCATTTTATAATATTTACAAAACACAAAAAAAATTCCTTATAAATTTTTGAAAAATGTTTCATAAAAAATATATATAATTAAGTAATAAGTAAATTTAAAATGTTTTCAAAAATTATCGAAGAAGATGATTCTCTTAAGTTTTCCATTTCCAAAGATGCATCTAAAGCTATTGTTTCGGGAATGAGACGCACTGCTCTTTCAAATATTCTAAATGTTGCGTTCGACCAAATTGAATTCAAGAAAAATTCGACAAGTTTACACAATGAATTTCTATCGCATCGTATTGGATTGATTCCTGTTACAATCGAAAATATTGACGAATACGAAAAATATACATTTGAATTGAAAGTAAATTCTTCCGACCATAAATCGGGATTTGTTAATACTGACGATATTAAAGTATATAAAGATGATAATGAAATTAGTGAAAATGAGAAAAAGAAAATGTTCATTCAAAAACCGAATCCTATTCTAATTACACGTTTCCCAAAAATTATTCAAAATGAATATCAAGAAATAGACGTGAAATTCAAACTGAAACAGGGATTTGGTGCAAAGAACAGTAAATTTGCGACTACAACGGTGTGTACGTCTGTTGCTGAAAAGGATGAATATAAATTTATGCTTGAAAGTGTTGG